>Ga0163155_10000013_pt1 | contig 178151 bp, 140 predicted proteins | sample OliLakLV19SP4G1_FD_148611 | JGI IMG/M metagenome (GOLD analysis project Ga0163155, IMG submission 148611) | Freshwater microbial mat bacterial communities from Lake Vanda, McMurdo Dry Valleys, Antarctica - Oligotrophic Lake LV.19.SP4.G1 | ecosystem: Environmental > Aquatic > Freshwater > Lake... | reverse complement strand
CTCAAAACGTTTCTCACGGACGATGAAGGGCGCGCCTATACCAGCCCGCAATTCTTTGCACAAGGTATTGAAAAAACGCGCAAACTTCACCGCCACTTGTCCCGTAAGGTGGAGGGATCGCATCGCCGCAAACGGGCGCGACGGACGCTGGCAAAGCACAGCGCGGACATTGCCAACAAGCGGCGCGATCACCACTTTCAACTGGCGCATCGCCTGTGCGACGAGTATGACACATTGTACTTTGAGGACTTGAACCTGCAAGGCATGAAAGCGATGTGGGGACGCAAGGTGAGCGATCTTGGCTTTGCCAGTTTCGTGAGCATCCTCGAATGGGTGGCGTTGAAGCGCGGGAAGTCGGTTGTGAAGATCGGTCGCTTCGTGCCAACGACTAAAACCTGTTCCGGTTGTGGGCAGCGCCATGATCTGACTTTGCGCGATCGAGTGTTGGCGTGTGATTGCGGTCTTGTCATTGACCGCGACTACAATGCCGCGATTAACATCAAACACAGCGGGGCATCGCTGTGCTACCGGAGCGACGATAAGACGAAGGTTCGCCTTCGCAGTCGCGGTGAGGGTAGAAGCCCCCGCCTTTAGGCGTGGGGAGTATGTCACGTGAAGCTTGTCACTGGCTTAATAAATCGTTATAGTTCAAGAGTCCATACATCGTCAATCCAACGAAAAAGGTAGATAAAATGAAAAAGTTGCTGTTTGTGGTTCTTTTGATGGTTTTGGGCTTTAGCGCGGTATCTGCCCAGGATATGATGCCGATAACTGAAATCGGCGAAGGCGAAGGCGAAGTCAGCATCGTGGCGTGGGCAGGTTACATCGAACGCGGCGAAACCGACCCGGCATACGACTGGGTGACGAGCTTTGAAGAGGCGACCGACTGCCGCGTCAATGTGCAGGTAGCGGCGACTTCCGACGAAATGGTCGCGTTGATGAATGAAGGAAATTACGATCTGGTCACGGCGTCGGGCGATGCCAGCCTGCGCTTGATCGCGGGTGAACGTGTGCAGCCCCTAAATCTCGATCTGATTCCCAGCTTCAGCACTGTAGATGAACGTCTGCAAAGTGCGCCGTGGCACACGGTTGATGCTGATGCGGACGGTACGGCGGAACATTATGGTGTCCCGTATCAATGGGGTGCAAACGTGTTGGCGTACAACACCGAGGTATTTGGCGACGAAGCGCCGACGAGCTGGAGTGTGATTTTTGAAGAAACCACGCTGCCCGATGGCGAGTCGAACGTTGGGCGTGTACAAGCCTATGATGGTCCGATTTACGTGGCGGATGCCGCGCTGTATCTGAAATATCACAACCCAGAATTGGGCATCACCGACCCGTACTCGCTCGATGACACACAGTACCAGGCGGCACTGAATTTGCTTCGTCAACAGCGTGAACTGGTCGCGCGTTACTGGCATGATGCGTTCATACAAATCGATGACTTCACGAACGAAGGCATTGCGGCTTCAAGCACGTGGCCCTTCCAGGTCAATTTGTTGGTGGGTGCGGGCGAACCGATCGCCAGCGTGATCCCGGTCGAAGGCGCGACGGGTTGGGCAGATACGACGATGATGCACAGCGAAGCGCCGCACCCGAACTGTGCGTACATGTGGATGGAACACTCGCTCAACCTGAACACGCAAGGCGATCTCGCGGCATGGTTTGGCAGCGTCCCCGCGGTTCCGGCAGCATGTGAAGGCAACGCGCTGTTGGGCGATTCGGGCTGCGCGACCAATGGGTTCGATAACTTTGATTTGATCGAGTTCTGGCGCACGCCAACCACGACTTGCCAGGATGGTCGCGGCGATATTTGTATTCCGTATCGCCGCTGGGCGACCGACTATGTCGCGGTAATCGGCGGACGTTAATCGTTCGGCAGCTAGGGCTTCAGCATTTTTGCAGGGGCGGGTCTCAGACCCGCCCCTGCTTGTAAATTGGACAAGGATGCATTTCATGAAAACTCATCAATTGTGGATCAACGGCGCGTGGACAAACGCGATCGATGGCACGCGCATGTCCATCGAAAACCCCGCTAACGGCGAAATCATCGCGGATGTCGTCGATGCGGGGCGCGCCGATGTCGATCACGCTGTCAAGGCAGCACACACTGCTTTTTATGACGGGCGTTGGTCACGGCTGACTCCGTCTGAACGCTCGCTGGCATTGTGGCGGTTAGCAGAACTTATGCAACAGCACATCGAGCCGTTGGCACGTGCTGAATCAGAGAATACGGGTAAGCCATTTAATTATGTCAGTCTGATCGCTGATATGCCGTTTGCCATCGATAATGTGCGCTTTTTCGCGTCGGCGGCGCGCGATACGCACGGGCATTCATCCGGCGAATACGCCAAAGGTTTCACGTCGATTTATCGGCGCGAGCCAGTCGGCGTGATCGCTCAAATTGCACCGTGGAATTATCCATTGATGATGGCGGTGTGGAAATTTGGACCCGCATTAGCGGCGGGCTGTACGGTCGTGCTCAAACCTGCACCGGGTACGCCGCTCACGACATTGATGCTGGCAGAATTGACCGCCGAAGCAGGGATTCCGCCGGGCGTTTTCAACGTGATCACAGGTGGCAATGCGACCGGACAAGCCTTGGTCGAACACCCCGATGTGCGTATGATCAGCCTGACAGGTTCGACGGCAACGGGTAAACAGATTATGAAGACGGCGGCGGATACGCTCAAGCGTGTGCATCTGGAATTGGGCGGCAAAGCGCCTTTCATTGTGTTCGATGATGCGGATATCGCGAATGTGGCGGCGGTAGCGGCGGGCACCTCGACGTTCAATACTGGACAGGACTGCACGGCGGCGACGCGCGTTTATGTACAAAAAGGCAGTGCGAACGACGTGCTCGAAGCGATTGTCGAAGGAATGCGCGCGATCAAAATCGGGCAGCCTTTTGACGACGGCGTGATGATGGGTCCCTTGATTTCAGCACGTCAGCGCGAACGCGTGCAGGGTTTTGTGGAACGCGCGCGCGCGGCGGGTGCGAAAGTCGTCACTGGCGGCGTAATTCCGGCGGGCATGGATCGCGGCTATTACTACGAACCGACGGTGATTGTCGAAGCCGATCAAAAATCAGAAATTATCCAGAGCGAGGTTTTCGGACCTGTACTCACAATCAGCACGTTCGACGATGACGCGCAAGCGACGATGTATGGCAATGATGTCGCCTATGGACTCGCCGCCAGCCTGTGGACAAAAGATATTGGTCGCGCCATGCGTATCGCGCGCGATCTCGAATTTGGTACGGTGTGGATAAACGATCACATCCCGTTGGCGTCAGAAACTCCGCACGGCGGATTCAAACAAAGTGGTTTCGGCAAAGATTTATCCGCAGAGTCGGTCAATGACTATCGCATTTCCAAGCATGTCATGGTGAAAAACGCATGAACGGGCGTCCGGTCGCTGTCCGGCTGACGCAGTTGAGTCGACATTTTGGTGAGGTCAAAGCGCTCAACTCAATTGATCTCGATGTTTACGACGGCGAGTTTTTTTCGATGCTCGGTCCGTCAGGGTCGGGCAAGACAACCTGCTTACGCTTGATCGCTGGTTTCGAGCAGCCGACGAGCGGCAGCATCGAATTGAACGGGCAGCAAGTCGCGGGTGTGCCGCCTTACGAGCGCGATATCAACACGGTTTTTCAGGATTACGCGCTGTTCCCCCATATGACGGTCGCGGATAATATCGCGTATGGACTGATGGTCAAGCGGATGCCGAAAGCACAGCGCATCACGCGCGTCGATGAGATGCTGGCAATGGTGCGCTTGCCGGGTTTCGGCGGGCGTAAGCCGTCTCAGCTTTCTGGCGGTCAACGTCAGCGCGTAGCCTTGGCACGGGCATTGATCAATCATCCGAAAGTGCTGCTGCTGGACGAGCCACTTGGTGCGCTCGATCTCAAGCTGCGTCAGGAAATGCAGGTCGAACTTAAAACGATCCAACGCGAAGTCGGTATTACGTTCATTTTTGTCACGCATGACCAGGAAGAAGCGATGACGATGAGCGACCGGATCGCAGTATTCAACCACGGCAAAATCGAACAGGTCGGGACGCCGTACGAGATGTACGAAAACCCGCAGACGCGCTTTGTGGCGCAGTTTATTGGTACAACCAACGTGTTGGAAGGACCTATCGCGCAGCAGATCGTCGGTTCGCCCGCGCCATTTGCAGTGCGCCCAGAACGGATTGCGCTTTGTCCGCCGGATACGGCGATTCCGCCGGACAACATCGGCGTGCGTGGGATGATCACCGATGTGACGTATTTAGGCATGACGATACGCTGGATAATCGACATTGCTGGAACATTGGTCACGGTCATCGAACCAAGCGCACAACTGCACGCAAACGCGCTTGACGAGCGGCGCGGTCAGCCCTGTATGCTGGTGTGGCAAAAAGCCCATAACCGTGCGTTGAAGGAGGCGTAACTATGCGCCGTGCGATGAATTATCTGTATACGCACCCCAACGCAACGCTGGCGCTGCTGCTGTTGATCCCGATGGCTTGGCTGGTCATTTTTTATCTCGGCTCATTGAGTGCGATGGTCGTACAGAGCTTTTACACGCTCGACGATTTCACCGGGCGTGTTCTCCCTATATTTAGTACGTTCAGCTATCAGGAATTATTCAGTCCCGGCAATTTCGATATTGTCGTGCGTACGTTGGGTATGGCGACAGTGGTCACACTCGCGTCGGCGGTGATCGCGTTTCCGCTGGCGTATTTTATGGCGCGCTTTGCGAGTAAACGCACCAAAGGTTTGTTGTTTCTTGGCGTCATGCTGCCATTGTGGTCGAGTTATCTCGTCCGTGTATATGCGTGGAAGCTGATCCTCGCCAACGAAGGCATGATCGCATGGGGTGCGGCGCAGTTGGGGCTGACTGGCGTGCTGGAGTGGATTTTGAGCTTGCCCGTGATCGGCGGCGCATCGCTGTCGTTTTCGTATTTCGGCATGTTTCTCGTGTTCGTGTATATCTGGCTGCCGTACATGATCTTGCCGATCAATGCTGCGTTAGAGCGTGTGCCAAAATCATTGACCGAAGCATCAGCAGATTTGGGCGGGCGACCGAGCTATACATTTCGTAAGGTGATTCTGCCGTTGGCATTTCCGGGCATCGTCGCCGGGTCGATCTTCACATTTTCGCTGACGTTGGGCGACTATATCATCCCCAGCATCATTGGTGATTCGGCGCGTTTTATTGGGTCGGCAGTGCTGTTGTATCAAGGCACGGCGGGCAACTTGCCGTTGGCAGCGGCGTTCACGGTCGTCCCGATTGTGATTATGGGCGCGTATTTATTGCTCGCGCGTCGATTGGGGGCATTCGATGCGCTCTAAGGACATGCATCGCGCCGGACTTGGGCTTAAAGCGACGGCGACGGCGGTGTTGATCTTTTTGAACTTTCCGATCTTCGTGATCGGTTTATACGCCTTCACCACCGAAGAAGCTTCGTTTAGTTTTCCGCCGCCCGGTTTGACCACGCGGTGGTTTGGCGTCTTGATGGGGCGCAGCGATTTCTGGGAAGCGCTCGGTCTATCGCTGCAAGTCGCATTGGCGGCAACCGGCGTCGCTATTATTTTAGGGACGTTAATCGCGGCGGCATTGTATCGCTCGAATTTTTTTGGGAAAGAAGCGATCTCGCTGTTCGTGATTTTGCCGATCGCGTTACCGGGCATCGTGACGGGCATCGCGCTGCGATCCGCTATTGGCGTGCTGGATTTGAATCTAAGCACCTGGACGATCGTTATCGGACACGCGACGTTTTGCATGGTCACGGTTTATAACAATGTGGTTGCCCGGCTGCGGCGGATGCAGCATACACAGGTCGAAGCATCAATGGACTTGGGTGCGACGCCGTTTCAGACCTTTCGCTATGTGGTCTTCCCGAATATCGCCACGGCATTGTTAGCAGGGGCGTTTTTGGCATTCGCGCTCTCGTTTGACGAGATTATCGTGACGACGTTCACATCGGGCCAGCAAGAGACTCTGCCGATCTGGATATTCAGCCAGTTGACGCGCCCGCGTGACCGTCCGGTGACGAATGTCGCGGCGGTGTTCGTCATTGCGATCACACTGATCCCGATTTTGCTGGCGTATCGCTTTACGCGCGACGTGAGCGAGACGTAAAAGTAACGATTCAGCGCAAAGACACAAAGAAAAACAAGAAAGGCGTAAGCGATGACATCTATCGCCTGGCGGCTTTCAGTTCACCTTTGCGCCTTTGCGTTGACTCTTTTAATCCGAATTGATGACCGCTAACAACGCCTCTGCCGCCAGGCGATGTGCTAGCACGCTCGGATGCGTATCAAAGTTGTTGACGATTAAGCTGGTGGGTGGGTATGTGCGCATCGAGTCGGACATATCGACCACTTCGATGCTGCGTTCACGGAAATAACCCGCCACTTGTTCGACGGCGGGTGCGGAGGCGTCGATAGCCACCGGGTTCGCCCAGATAAGCACAATCAGGCGCGCATCGTTGTTTTGCGTCCATGCGACAAAACTATCGAGCTGCATGACCTGGCGCGCCCAGATTTCTGAGTCAAGATGGGCGTCGATCAAATCGCCAAGAAAATTCGAGTTGCGCTCGGACGAGGTGATCTGCGCCAGATTGTAATAGACGTAGTTGGGGACGAAAAAATTCAGCACGAACCACGACCCAAAACCTGGTTCTGGGAAACTAAAATTATCGTTTGGGTCTTGTTCATTTTGCTGCAAAATATAATCGATGTCGTTCAGATAGTACGACAAAATCACGGTATCCGGCTTATACGGATACAGGTTGAGGTTAAATTCTTCGACATCCGTATCCCAGCCGGTTTGAGCGATCACGTTTACATCGGTGCCGTCGTTCAAGCCAAGCTCGATCAACTGCGGAAATGTATCATCGATGTTATTGATCCCCTGACCGACAGTGAATGAATCTCCGACGACGGCGATTCGGCGCGGCGCATTAGGGATCGGCTCATGATCGCGATAACCGAGCGTATTGAAACTAGGGTAATAAAAGTTTTGATACCAGTGATAGTTCATAGAGGTGAAGGTGTAAGCGTCAGTCGTGATGTAAAACAAGCGCAGATAGCTTTCAGCACCGACGAGGAACAAAAAGACCGTCGTCAGCGTGATTAAGACACCTGTGAGCGGATTCTTCGCCAGTTTGCCACCCATCATGTGTGCTTCATCGTGTGAACCGTCGAAATTGAGCAGATACAGCAATCCCCACAGCGCGATCAGCAAGTAGGCAAATTCAAATGGTGTCAGATAACGTCCGTTGGTTGGCTGAAAACCGACTGTCCACCAGCCAAGCATGAACGCGATATAGGCGATAATGACGAACCAATACAGTGCAGGCGCGCGCCGCAGCGCGTGAACGGGTGCGGCAGCGACCTGGCGAAGACGGTTCAGTTGTGGCAGGCGCAGTAAGCCGATCGCTGTAACCAGCCACAGTAGGATCAGCACTGTGATTAACAGCGGGTGATCGCCCCATACCGATTGCGCTTGCAGTGCAAAGATTGTTGCACCGCCTATACAAAGAAGCCAGATTATTCCTATTATTCCACGCATGTTCACGACCTATGTTGGTGGCTTCGTATTAAATATTTCGTTTTTGGTAGTCTTTACGATGATTTGGCGCAGCGAAAGCCGATGAACCAATCGCGTGTGTCGGGTTCAAGGCTGAAGCGCGTGTGCGCGCTCGCGCCGAAATCGATATAACTGTTAATGCCGCCGCGAAAGACGCGGTTGAGCGCTGGGTCGTCGAGATTCTCGCGTCCGTCCGTGCCATCATACGGGTAACGGCTGTAAATCGTACTTGTCCATTCAAAGACATTGCCCGACATATCGAGCGCGCCAACCCACGATGCTCCAGCAGGTCGCGAGCCTACATTGGCGGTCTCGTTGTTCGAGTTCTGGTCAAATACGAGATTATCTGCGATCAAGTCGTCGCCCCATGGATAATGCAACTGATCGACGCCGCGCGCCGCATATTCCCATTCGGCTTCGGTCGGTAAGCGCATATTCTTTGATGCACAAAAGTCGCGCGCTTCAAACCATGTCAAATTTTCGCGCGGACGAGTCGTGCCGGGAAAATGTCCCTCGGTATTATACTGTCCGTTGGTCACTTCGGTGCGCCCGATCCAGTATGGCGTTGTGAAACAAATGTCGTGCGCGGGGCGCTCGTCTCGGCGTCCATCTTCACTGCCCATCACGAAACAGCCCGCTGGGACGCGCATCATGTCGATGCCGTCGAATGTCTCCATGATCGGACTCCAATCCGCGTTAGCGATGACCGGAGTCGGTGCTGGCGTGGCAGGCGTCGCGGGTTGACAGGCAGCTAATAGACCGACTAAACCGAGCAGGGCGAAAACGTGTCGTATCAACATGCAGATTCTCCGTAGGGGTGATCGGGCGGTATGATCACCCTCCCTACAAGTTCATGAAAAGATCGCTTGATTCTAGCAGGTTCGGGTGTGGACATCCCATATTGAAGTTGAGCGGCGCGTCCGTTAATCTTGTACGTTCAATGTTTGGAAAGAAGGCTGTACTTGAAAACCTTAATCGTGACCGGTTCTAGCGGGCTGATTGGCTCGGAAGTGGTCATGCACTTCGACGCACTCGGCTGGCAGGTGATCGGTGTCGATAACAACATGCGCCGCGACTTTTTTGGCGAGCGCGGCGATACGCGCTGGAATCAGCGCCGTTTAGAGACGACATGCGCGCATTTTCGGCATGTCGAATTGGATATCCGCGACCGCACGGGCGTGACAACTCTGATCCGCGACGTGCGACCCGATTTGATCGTGCACGCGGCGGCGCAGCCCAGTCATGATCTGGCGGCGGCGCGCCCATTTGACGATTTTGACGTGAACGCGGTCGGCACGATGAATCTGCTCGAAGCGACACGGCAGGGTGCGGGAGATGCGGTCTTTATTCACATGTCGACCAATAAGGTCTACGGCGACCGTCCGAATACGATTCCCTTAATCGAACTGGAAACGCGTTGGGATTATGCCGACCCGGCGTATGAGAACGGAATCCCAGAGACGTTCGAAATTGACAGCTCGATGCACAGCATTTTTGGCGCGTCAAAAGTAGCAGCAGACGTCATGGTGCAAGAATATGGACGATATTTTGGGATGAAAACGGCGTGTCTGCGCGGTGGCTGCCTGACAGGTCCGAATCACAGCGGTGTCGAACTACACGGCTTTTTGAGCTACCTCATCCGCTGTAATATCGAAGAACGCGAGTACAGCATTTACGGTTATCAAGGCAAGCAGGTGCGCGATAACATCCATGCTTATGATGTAGCGAACGCGATTGATTTGTTTTATCAGCAGCCGTCATGTGGTGCGGTCTTCAATTTGGGTGGCGGGCGTGGCAATACCGTCTCAATTTTGGAGGCATTCGAGCGCGCCCAGCAACTAACGGGCAAAAAGATGCGGTATCACTACGTGGATCAGCCACGAGCAGGCGATCATATCTGTTACATTTCGGATTTGTCGCACATGCGCGCATCGCTGCCGGGCTGGGATATCACCCGCAATTTGGATCATATCTTTGAAGAAATCGTGAGCAGTTGGGAAACGCGATTGGCGACGGTATGAAATTGTCTATCGTTATCCCGGCGCGCAATGAGTGCGAAAACATTGGCAGCACGATTCAGGGCTTATTGACGTATCTCGACAGTGTTGACCTGCACACACTCGAAATTCTCGTTGTGGATGATGGCAGCAGTGATGGCACTGGCGATGTGGTACGTGGAATCGGGGCGCATGACCCGCGTGTACACGTGGTTCGCAACGACGGGCGCAACGGTTACGGACGCGCAGTCACTTTGGGACTGACACATTTCACCGGAGATGCGGTGATAGTGTATATGGCGGATGCGAGCGACGACCCGCGTGACGTGGAAAAATATTACTATTTGCTGCGTGATAAAGCCGATTGTGCGTTCGGATCGCGCTTTTTGAACGGCTCGAAAATTTATGATTACCCACGTTTCAAGTTGATTATTAACCGCATCGCCAATTTTGCGATCCGGCTCATGTTTGGGATGCGCTTCAACGATACGACCAACGCGTTTAAGGGGTATCGTGCCAATGTGATCGTCGGATGTCGTCCGTTCGTATCACCGCACTTCAATTTGACCATCGAGCTGCCGCTTAAGGCGATCGTGCGTGGGTATACGTTCGCTGTCACGCCGATTAGTTGGCGCAACCGTAAACACGGCATCTCATCGCTCAAGCTGAAAGAGCAGGGTAGTCGTTACTTGTATACGCTGATGACGGTTTGGTTTGAATATTTGCTGGTACGCCATGATACACGCCGCCCTGATGGCGAAGTATTCGTGCCCTGGGATGAGGCTTAATATGCGCGTATTGGTGACAGGCGGCGCGGGATTTATCGGCGGTCATGTCGTCGAACGGCTCATCGCGGAAAATCACACACCTATCGTATTGGATAACGAAAGTACGGGCACGCGCGCCAATGTGCCCGAAGATGTCGCCTATTTCAAAGGTGATGTGCGAAGCAGCGATGATGTGAACGCCGCATTCGAGGCGGGTATCGATGCGGTCTTGCATATCGCGGGGCAGGCGTCGATCCGGCTTTCTTTTCTCGACCCAACCGCTGATCTCAATGTCAATACAGTCGGTACAATCAACGTGATTCAAGCATGTTTGGCGCACAGCGTCTCACGCCTGATATTTGCCAGTTCGATGACGATTTATGGGAATTCCGCGCGTGTGCCGACCGATGAAACCACCCCGCCGAACCCCGTTTCCTATTACGCGATCACCAAATATGCCGCCGAACGGTATGTGCATACGACTGCGGCGCGGCGCGACCTTGCAAGCCCGCTCAATGTGACCTCGTTTCGCATGTTCAACGTGTATGGCGAACGACAAAGTCTGAACAACGCCTATCAAGGTGTGTTCGCCATTTTTACAGGCAATGTACTGCGCGGTGAACCGATCCATATTCACAGCGACGGCGAACAATCGCGCGATTTTGTCGATGTTCGTGATATTGCGCGCGCGTGGGTGAGCGCGATCGATAACCCGGCAACCTTCGGACAAGTGATCAATCTTGGCACAGGCGTACAGCGCACTGTCAATCAACTGTGTAATGAGACGCTGGCGATTTTTGGGCGTGCGCGCGATAATTATCCTGTTATCTATCATGACGCGCAGCCGGGCGATATGCGCACCAGCGCCGCCGATATTTCGCACGCACGCACCTTGATGGGCTGGGAGCCGACGGTCGAGTTTGCCGATGGGATGCGCCGCTTTATAGAGTGGGCGAAAACCGTCATTCCAACTGCGTAAAAGTGATCGAATCCAACAAAATCGATAAATCGCGCTGGTCTTCGTTTTGCCCGACTTCATCAGGTGAAATGGTATCATCGTAATTGATCGTCAGCGTCAAGCCTTCGCCACCTCCTATTTGAGTCGCTGGAATATCGACCGAATAAACGCCAAGTATATCTGGCATGATCCGCAGTCTGTAAACGAAGAGTCCATCGATCCAGATTTCTGTCCAGCGCGGCACATAAAATGACTGAGCGATCAGTTCAACGCGGTAGCTTCCTGGCGGAAGGTCTACGTAGACATTGGCATAATTGTTTTCAGTTTCACCAAGCCAACGGATCGACATGTCGAAAATTGTTTCGGGGGGATAGTAACCCCAGCCGAGATAGCGTTGATCGTCGGCACTGCCCACATCGATGATGTAACGCCCGTTTTCATCGCGGGGCGGCGTGCGGGGATCACAGCCGTCAGGGTGCCAGCGCGTGCGATAGGCGATCACGCTGTTTTCTAGCGTTGGTGGGCAGAGCAGATCGCTTTGGGCATTGAACCAGCCAACGATCTCTTGCAGTGTGGGCGCATACGGATCGATTAAATTGGTATGAATGACGATGTAGCCAATCGGATAGCTGAAAATGCGTTCCTCGAGTTGTGCGCGCACCGCATCCTGATCGATGTAACGCCGCTGACCAAGCCAAGCCATCATCGGGTCATCGGTATTCATCCATGTGTAATGTGACGTGTTCACGCGCGAAATATGCCCATTAATCATGCGCTTGCCGTGCGTAAGTCCATAGAACTGGAGCGCGGAATAGTCGGTGATGCCAACGATCCCTTCACCGCTGCTGCCGCCTGTTGGCACTTCTAACACCACATACTCATAAGGTTCGCGCGCCATGTGTTCGTAAAGCGCGTACCGCGTCGGCTGTAGCTGTATCGGCACGGACTGCCATACACGCGAATCGAGCAGCACGACGAGCATCAGCGCGAACGCAGCGCGGTTCTGCCATTTGCGAGACTGCGAGAGAAATACGGTTAGCGTTTTTAAGCTGAACAGGGTAAACGCGATGAGAATCACGACGCCGAAACGTTCGGGGTAGCGAAACATGCCACCAAACGCATCGTGAAAGACGCGATAAAGCATTGGAATAGTGGTTGTGCCAATCTGGATTGATGCGCCGACGGACAGCATAAGAGGGATGATGCCTGTGATGAGCCACAGCCAAGCGGGTGCAAAATGCAGCTCCCACCCTCTGACCTTCTCCCCGTACACATGAAGCGGGGGAGAACCACGACGCTTAATGATTGACGCGATGCTGAGCAGGGTGAGGGGTAGTATCACAGCGCCGAGCGGGACGTTGGTATTTTCAGTGTGCCAGAAATAGCCGAGCGGAAACGGAATGGCGACGGCGCGATCGGCTGGCGTTGGCGCAAGTCCGGCGCGGTCGAACGATAAAATCGCGGGCAGCGTGCCACCAATCCACAAAAGCACTAACGCGACGCTGAGCGCAATCACGCCACTTGTGACCAAACGAACGCGCTGACGTGAGCGCCACAACGTCCAGATACCGTATGGCATGATCAGGAACGCGAGATAGAGCGCGTACTGTAAATCCGTGATTTGCATTGCCCACAACGTGAAGCCGAAAAGCCCACTCCAAATCAGCGACGTGCGCCATGCCTGCGATCGCGTGATTTCACCCCACGTCAACAATGCGAGTGGCAGCCAAAACCACGCGATCAGGCTGGTCATCGACCATTCGGCAGCGAAAAATAGCAGGGGCGATAGTTCCAGCATGGCGCCACCGACCAATGCCAGGCGGCGCGAGACGCCTTCGCGGCGCAGCAGTGCATAAAAACATACGCCGCTGAGTGTGAACGCGATCACAAAGATTGCGTTAAACGCGGCAAACGTTCCTGCGAGCGGCTCGATGAGCGCCCACAGCGGATACCAGAAGGGCGCCAGCGTATGATAAGCGAGACCAGACACGAACGGAAATAAAACAAAGTTGGTTTGATAAATACTCAGCCCGTTCGTAAGCGCATGATGAATCCAGCCGTAATTCCAATGAAAATGATAATAGTCGGTGACGCCATCGCCGGGCATGTGGGTGGCGACGTGCAAAATCGGTTGATGTAAAGCGATGAACGCCAGTAAAAAGAAAAACGCAAAAACAAGTACGAACCGCAGTGAACGCAAAGCGCACGGAGCATTTGCTATCATAGTTCTGCGTCCTCAGTATGCTTTGCGGTTCAAAAAAGCGGCGTTATTGTGCATCTGAAAAATACTGTTGGTAAATCGCATCCGCGACGACGCGCGAAAATGCTGCGCTTGGATGTGCATCGCGGACGGAGACCACGCGCTCCAGATACGGCATAGCTTCGGCTTGATCGAATAGGCGCAGCGTAGGGTAGCCGCGCGCCTCAAAGACCTGCGCGACGCGGTCTACATAGGCGATGCTGGCGAATGGTGCTGGCATATCGGGAAAAACAACTGGGATCAGGCGGGCGCCTGTGCCTTCAATATGATCGATGACGGCTTCGATTTGCGCACGGTGAATATCCCATACCATCGGCGTATCGTACATACGGTGCAGCCAATCGGCATAGACATCGCCGCCGCGTGCCGCTGTCCCTGCCAGCCGCCAGTACAGAAAATTACCGAGGTAAGAATCCGCCGTCCAAGACGGCATGGCAGCGAGTGGATTCAAATCAGGATTTTGTCCGATGCTCAACGCGGCGTTTTCGATATCGTTGAGCGTGTACTGCCAGATCACGATATCGGGGTTTTGAAGTGGGTATTCGCGTAGATTTTGCAGTTCATCCGGCGTCGATGTCGCCGGTTCACCAAGATTGATGACGACATAATCTGCGTCTAAACGTGAATGCAGCACGTTCGTCCAGCGATCTTCAGGGTTTTCGATGCCCCACCCGGCAGTCAGCGAGTCCCCGACGGCTATTACCGTTGTTTTATCCATCCAGGCATCAAACATTGGTTCGGGATCGCGATAACCCAAAGCATTATCCTGCCAGTAACGATCCAGCCAATTTTGTGACGCCAGGGTTGGCAAACCATCGGATTCAGCATACGTATAGCGAAAAAAGAGTTCGCCGACGATCAACGCCAGCATAAAAACGACATAGGTAATCAACAAATTAGCGCTGATCATGCGTGCGCGCGCTGCTCGTTTTTGCGCGACGCCGACCACGAACAATAAGCCGATCACGATCAAGATGACAACGATCAGTAACAAACGAACTCCGAAATGCTCAAAAACATTACGCAAAGGCACGAAGGTGCAAAAAAGTGTCGGGTATCCGGGTCGGCATTCATGCCACCGCTACACAGTCCCGCATTATGGAGACTGAATGCGGAATTGTACCGTATCGATCATAACTGAAAGTGCGCGTGGGTCGGCACTTTGACCGATTTGTGCCGGAATAATCACATCATCGTAAGCGAATGAAAGCGTAATATGACGTCCATCACCGATAAACTCAGCGGGTACTTCGAATGTAAATGTCTGAAACACATTGGGCATGACGGTCACGGGTTCGCCCAATGCCTGATCGTTGACGAGCAGCATAAGTTGGCGCGCCTGCCAGAAAGCTTGTGCGTTGAACGTGACCTCATAATCACCCGGCGGCAAATCGATGTATAGATCGGCGCGTGCGGTTTCTCCTGCCCAACGCATCGTCAAATCGAAGATGTTTTCGCGCCAATGCCAGCCGTCACCGAGATATACGTTGTCGTCCGCGCCAATATCGATGATGTATACGCCAGGTTCGCTTTCGGGCGGTGTGCGTGGACTGCACCCATCAGGATGCCAGCGTGTTCGATACACGATTAAATCGCGTTCGGTAACGGGCGGACAAAGTAAATCGTCCTGAGCATTGAAGAAACCAAGCATCTCGCCCAAAACGGGCGTGTTCGGCTCGAATAAGCGGCTGTGAATCAAGATATACCCAATCGGGTAGTCGTTTATACGTGCACTGAGCTGATCGCGCACCGAAGGCGCATCGAGTGGACGGCGCTGACCTAACCACGCCGTCATTGGGTCGAGCATGTGAATACTCCACAACGGATCAATGCCCGCGCGTGAGACAAATCCGTTTAGCGTCGGGCGCTGATGAATTACCCCATAATACTGAAGTTGGATCGCGCGCGGATCGCCAAACAACACTTCGCCTGTGCCGACGCCGACCGGAACATCCAGGATCATGTACGGATCACCGCGTTCTTGACCGATGGCATCGATCATCGCGTAATGGGGTGGCACATCCTGGAGCGGAGCCGTCTCGAACAAGCGAACACTGATCGCCAATAAGAAAATGACGAACGCGCCTGTTGGCAGCAATCGTGGCTCAGCGCGGCGCGTGTTCATCGTCGGCAGGATGCGCGTCCATATAAGACCGCAAAATGTCATCGCCGCCAGCGTATAAATCGGCGCTAAGCGCCAGGGCATTCTAAAGTTGCCATCTGTCATGGCGTGCATCAAACGATACGGCATCGGAATCGTCAAGTCGCCGATGTGCACATCCGCGCCGAGCGAGAGCAAGAATGGCGGCATTGCGACGAGCAGCCAGAACCATGCCGGGGTGCGGCTGCTGCTCCCGTATTCTCTCCTGAATTTCGGGGAGGGGCGCAGACGCGATGCACGCCAGCTCAAAATCATCCAGACGACGAGTGTCACGAGTAAAGCCGTCGTCACAAACGCGCCCAGCGACGGCTTGCTCCATTCCCACCATTCGGCATTCATGCTAAAGAATCCGCTTGGAAATGGGATTCCCGGTCGATCTTCGACGCTGCCAGGCGCGAGTTGAGCCGTGAAGCGTGCCATATATCGCAGCGGTCCAGCAAACCATAATAATCCGCCACCGATGACGACGGCGACACTACCGAGCGGAATCAGCAGAAGGCGCGCGCGCGATCGCCATAACGTCCACAGCCCATACGGAATCAATACGAAGCCAACGAAGATCGGAAACTGCAAGTCGGTTAAACCCAATCCCCATATGGCGATACCCATCACGATCGCCCATGCGACAGCGTGCGGATAACGGTTTGTTTCGGCACTGCGCATGATCTGTTTCCATAATAACAGAAACGTGGGCAACCAAAACCAATCCATCAAATTGAGATGCGTGTTGTAATAAAAATAGCGTGAAATCGGGAGCACTTGCAGGGCTAAGCCGCCGATAAGCGCCAATGCGGGGCGCACACCCTCTGAACGCATCCAAAGGTAAAGCAGCCAGCCATTGAGCGTACACGCTGTAAAAATAATTACGTTGACGGCGGTCAGCGTGCCTATCAACGGTTCAAGAACTGCCCATACCGGATACCAGAACGCGGTCAACGCGTGATAGCCGAAATTGTTGAGCATCGGGTAAAAGACGAAATTGGTCTCGTACACGTTTAGCCCAGGCGTCGTAAACGCGTGACGAATCCACCAGAAATTCCAGTTGTAGTTGAAAAAATCGAAGCCCGCGACCTTGACGCCGTTGTAAACGATCAACGGATGCAGCAGGATGAATGCCACGCCGCCATAAACAGCGAGTGCGAGTAGATTGAGACGAGCCGAACGAGCCATACGTTTGCACAACGATTTGACGACGCGCCCGATTTTAAGGGATTAGCGGTTGTTCGTCACGATCAAATCGCTATAATGGCTTACATTCGAGCAAATAAAAGCATGGAGTTCACGTCAATGATTAAAGTTCGTGCCGTCTTACTTACGATTTTTTTCGTTGTGATGCCGCTTTTGGCGATGACGTTTTTATTAGCAGCGCCTTCAGAAGTGGCACTGGCTTGCAACCCGTGTGATTGCCCGGACGACGACCGCGTAAATTGTCAGGGCATCGACGAATATGGCGTATATACGCGCACCTCGTCGAATGGTAGCTGCTATATCGATGCATATTTGATCGATGCTGAAGGCAGATCGCGCCGTGCTTTCCGCGCTACGACGACCGAATTGAGCACCGTGCCGGAACTGCCCGAAGTAAATACCCAGATCGAATCATACTTCGAAATTGCATTGTACCGTCTGACATCCGGTGAATTTCAAGTCAATTACGGACCCAGCCGCCAGGACGGTAAAATCTACGAATTGATCTGGACGGGTTGCCCTGCGACCGCCGAACGCCGCGAGAATACCTATATTCCGTAATTTGCTGCTTGACGAGTAAGATAAGCAGACAATTGAGTAGTCCAGGCGACCTGCGGGTCGCCTCGGTGATTCATAGGGATAACCAATGCGCCTCCTTTACCTACTATTCGTATGCCTGTTTTTTTCAATCGGGGTAAGCGCGCAGGAAATTATTGATAGTGATATTCGCGCGGATCGACTGGGTATCAATCACATCAGCGGCGTCGATATTCCTTCCAGCGATGTACGCTACGCGCGCGCGCGCGCGCTGGGTGCGGGGTGGAATCGATGGGCGCTGTACTGGAATATTGTCGAATCGCAGCGTGGTTCGTTCGATTGGGACGCTTACGACGCACTGGTGACAGCCGACATTGACGCCGGATTCGATATCGACGCAATTTTGCTCGGCATTCCATCGTTTCATCGGCGCGGCGAGAGTATCGATGGGCTGAACGAACCCATTTTCGCGGATGACAGCGATATTCCTGCGGCAGGTAAAAATATCAATCCCAATAATCCGTTTGCGGCATTTGTATTTCGTGTAGTCAGTCGTTATAAGCCTGGCGGAACGTTAGCCCAAGTCAACGGCTGGAATGATGAACGCGGAATCAGGGTGTGGGAAGTGTGGAACGAGCCGGACTTCCGCCAATTCTGGAGCGGAGGCGTCAATGATTACGCACGGTTGTTAAAAATTTCGTATCTGATCATTCATGCTGTTGATCCTGAAGCGACGGTCATGATCGGAGGCTTGCTGTATCCCAACCAGAGCAATTGGCTCGCGGCGACACTTCGCATCATCGACCAAGACCCGTTAAAAGACGATTATGACTGGTATTTCGATGCCGTTGGCGTCCACAGCTACACAACAGCGTGGCGAAGCGGCTGGCTGACATTGTACGTGCGTCAAACAATGGTCGAATTTGGCTTGCAGCGTCCTATCTGGCTAAATGAGAGCGGTGCGCCCGTCTGGGATGATTATCCGGGTCCTACTTGGTTGACGGACGCGCCTGATCAACGATTGAACCGTTTGACGGCTCAGGAAGCTGCCGATTATTTCATCAAGAGCGCGGCATGGGCATATGCGGAAGGCGCGGAGGTCGTATTTTTGTTTCAGTTGTACGACGACTGCGGCGATCAACCTGCTGGAACGAATTTTCCGCCGCATGATGGCGAACTATGCCGTGGTGATGTACCTTGTTTTGGAGATGCATTCGGCATTTACTCGAATGTTGAAAGCAGCGTATGTTTCGCGCAGCATCCTCGACCAGACAGCGCGCGCCCGATCGCAGCCGCGTATCGGCAAGCCGCAGAGATTTTTGGGAGCGTGCCGTTTAGTCCGCGCGGTGTGATCGATACAGTGACGCGCGAAGGCGTGGTCATGATCACGTTCAGCCGCCCGACTACCGATGAGCGGATTATGGTGATGTGGAATGTGACAGGGCGCATGATTGAGATATCGATTCCACGTCATGATAATGCCCAAATTTACGCGGCGTTTGACGAGGTTGAGATGACGGATGAAGCCTATGTAGTGCAGTTGCAACCGGATATATCGGGTCGCGCATTGCCAGATGACGAGTCGATCATCCCGAATGGCGGATCGCCCATTGTGATTATCGACCGTCTGCCTGAAACCGAGTCGATCAACTTACAGGTGCGAACCTATGCACGTGCGTCCACCGACGCCATCGCTCCGACGGCGACTCCGCTCCCCGATATTGGTGTCCCGCTGGATGAACTTGAAACACGCCTCGAAAATTCACCCACAGGTGTCATTTTCACGGCACTCCAATATGCGCGCATTCGCACCGAGCCAAATACGGAGACCAGTCAAGTCGTCGGTCAACTTGCGCCGACACAGAGCGCCGTTATGACTGGGCGTTTGGCAGATGACTCATGGGTACGAATCGAGTTTCAAGGACAACCGGCATGGATCGCTGGATTTTTGGGGTTGGTGACAGGCGATATCAGCGTGATTCCCATCATTGAAGTTGAAGCGCCTGCAATACCAGCGGCAGAAACGACCGAAGAACCCGCCGCGAGTTCGTGACAGGGTATGGTGACACTCTACAGCCGCTAAAGCGGCGTAGCTTCTGAACGAACGCTTGCGCTTACCGTCCCCTTGCGGGTTTGGCAGAGGCGCTGCGTTATCCGTCACGGATGTGTCCCATCCGTCTTGCATTAAAGCACGTTGCAGGATATTGATAGCCGCGTTGTGGTCTCGGTCTAGAGTGAGACCACAGGCACAGTCAACCCATCGGGTAGACAAGTCGAAGTTTTGAAACATGACACCGCAATTCGAGCAGCATTTGGACGTATAAAGCAGGGTCAACCGCTATCACCACACGCCCGGCACTTGCAGCCTTGTACGTGAGGAATTGGCGGAATATACCCCATCCACTATCCAGAATGCTTTTACTCAGGTGGCGGTTTCGCGTCATGTTGCGAATGCGCAAGTCTTCCAACGCGATCAAATCAAAGTCTTTAACCAACCCGTGACTGAGTTTGTGTGCATAGTCACGACGCTGATTGGCGACATGTTCCTGCTGGCGCTGCACGCGCAAGAGCGCCTTGCGTCGGTTTTTGCTACCTTTGTGTGCGCGCGCCAGCTTGCGCTGCAAAATCCGCAACCTGATTTGGTTGGCACGATAGAACGTGTGGTTCTCAACCGTGTCGACCGCGCTGGTGGTGACGAGTGCGGAAATGCCGACATCAATCCCCACCGTGCGTCCGGTCTTGGGGAGTTCCGGGTTTACCCTCAACTTCACAGGCGAACGCGGCATACCAACGCCCCGCCTTGTGGATGATGCGAACGGTCTTGATCGTGCCTTCAATCGGACGGTGCCAGCGCACCGCCACGCGCCCAATACCGTAGAGTTCCAAGCGTCGCCCGTCAAGTTTTGCGCCCGATCCAAACTGTTTGAAGGCGAACGAGTGGAAGTGATTATGCCCCTTAAAGCGAGGATAACCCGCCTTTTCACCCGCTTTGACGCGACGAAAGAAGGCTTGATATGCTTTATTCACATCAGCGCACACCGTTTGAAGCGTTTGGCTATACACGGATTGCGCTGCCCACGCGAATGTCTTGCGATACTGAATAGCGGTCTTTTCCTGTTCCGCTTGTTTGACGCCGCGCCCTTCGAGTTTGTACGCCCACATGCGTTCTGAGACGCACATGTTGTACCAGTTGCGACAGATGTTCAGCACAAGCAGCATCTGTCGCGCTTGCGCAGGCGTCGGATACAGACGGTATTTGAATGCTTTGAAGTGTGTGTTAGACTCGCTCATGCTCTGACCCCACTAGGTTGAAGAGCCAGTGGGAGCGCTAACTCCGCGACGGGCATTTCTTTTATGCTAGCATAATTGAGCGATAGAAACAAGGTTTCAGTTCGACTAAAGTCGGAAACGCTTTCATCCACTGCCCTTAAAGTGGCGTGGCTTTCTCGCGGGCTAAAACCCGGTTCGTAAACTGGTCAAGTTGTGTTGGTCGAATTGAGAATTTTACATGCGTAAAGGCTTGATGGTTGCCTTAATTTTGCTGATAGTGTTGCCCATCAGCGCGCAAGATGACACGATATCGTCACGTCCGTCGATATTGGATGGCGCAGCATACACATGGACGATAGTCGCGGATGGTTTCGATAACCCGGTCGGTTTAACCTATGCGCCGGACGAAAGCGGACGCTTGTTCGTGTGGGAGCAGACTGGATCGATTTGGGTGATAGAAACAGACGGAAATATTCCGTTTGATCCGTTTTTGGATGTATCGGGCGTGCTGCCGCAAACTGTTTTTCGAGGTGGATACAGCGAACAAGGCTTGCTAGGCGTAGCATTTCATCCTGATTATGCCCAGAATGGACGCTTTTTCATCCATTACACCGACGAGAATGGCGATCATGTCATCGCGCGTTATCAGGTGAGCGCCGATGACCCAAACCGTGCCGATGACGCCAGTGCGGTCACCATTTTGACGATCGAGCACCCGTTCGATAACCACAACGGCGGACAATTAGCCTTTGGGCACGAAGGATATTTGTACATCGGTGTGGGGGATGGCGGGGATCAGGGCGACCCGTACAATAACGCGCAAACACCGTCGGCACTGCTTGGAAAAATCTTGCGTATCGATGTAGATGCTGAGCTTTACGTTGCGCCGCCTGATAATCCATTCGCGTTGAATGCTGAATTTGCACCCGAAGTCTGGGCGATGGGGTTTCGCAATCCCTGGCGGTTCAGTTTCGATCGAATGACGGGCGATTTGTACATCGCGGATGTCGGCGAATGGCAGTGGGAAGAAGTCAATTTTCAGCCTGCCGACAGCGTCGGTGGTGAAAATTATGGCTGGAGCGCATTTGAAAGTCAACTCGTGCGCGATGAAAGCGTGGATAGCGCCAATTACGTATTCCCGATTGCCGAGTATCCGCACGCCGAAGGCTGCGCGGTGAGCGGCGGCTACGTTTATCGAGGTCAGGCACTGCCCGAAGCCGATGGCGTGTATTTCTTTGGCGATTACTGCAATGGCGCGATCTGGAATGCGTGGCGCGACGATGCTGGTGTATGGACGAGCGGAATTTTCATGCAGACTGGACGACAAATTGCCAGTTTTGGCGAAGACCAAAACGGCGAACTCTATCTTGTCGATTATAAAGGTGAAATTGCGCGGCTCGAACCTGCCGCAACCACACCTTGATTGGGCTGGTACAGAGACATACAATCGAGACGCGCATAAAGGTGGTTTCAGTGATCCAAAACCTCAAACAGCAGTCGGTTTTTCAAGTCGCATGGGCGCGTTTCGGCATTATCACTTCCATCAACGGTGATATTATCGGGCGGGTTATCGCCACCGTTTTTTACTTCACCATCTTGATGCCCTTCGGGATTATTTCGATATTATTCACCGACCCGCTCGACCGTAAAAGCACGCAGTCGCGTTGGGTCGATCGTGATCCGGTCAATAACTCGCTCGATGACGCGATGCGTCAAGGCTAGTCAACTTTATGTATATTCTCGGTATTTCCTGTTTTTATCATGACTCGGCTGTCGCGCTGCTCAAAGATGGCGCGCTCGTCGCTGCCGCAATGGAAGAACGTTTTACGCGCAAGAAAAACGACAACAGCTTTCCAACGCACGCGGTCGCGTTTTGTCTGCGTCAGGCAGGGATCACCGGACAAGATATTGATTACGCGGTGTTTTACGAGAAACCACTCGTCAAATTCGAGCGTATTTTGTTATCGACGCTCAATACGTTTCCGCAATCGTTGGGCGTATGGCGTGACGCAATGACGACGTGGCTGAAAGACAAGTTATGGATTAAGAGCCATATTCAACGCGAAGTCGGCGTCAAATACGACCATGTGTTGTTTGCGGATCACCATATGAGCCACGCCGCGAGCGCATTTTTCGCCAGTCCGTTTCGAGAAGCCGCTGTGTTAACCGTGGATGGGGTGGGTGAATGGACGACGACGACGCTCGGCGTCGCGCGCAGCACGTGGGAAGATGATGCTCCAGGCGGACAAAACCAGATCGAATTGTTTGCTGAACAGCGCTTTCCGCATTCGCTCGGATTGTTGTACTCGGCGTTCACGGCATATCTCGGTTTTCGCGTCAACAACGGCGAATACAAAGTGATGGGAATGTCGCCGTATGGCGAACCTCGATTTGTCGATAAAGTGCTGAAGTTGTTTCATCACGACGCCGATGGTAGTTTTCGTCTGAATATGGATTATTTCAGTTTTCATCATTCGACGCAGAACACCTTCAACCAAAAGTTTGTCGATCTTTTTGGTGAGCCGCGCCCTGCCGAAGCTGATTTTTTCACGATGGCGACGAACCCAGAACGTGCGGGCGAGGTGGCGGCGATGGCACAAAATCAGCATTATGCTGATATTGCCGCCAGCATCCAGCGAGTGACTGAAGATGCATTGATCCGTATCGCCAATTATCTGCACGCCAAAACGGGTATGAGCAAGCTGGTTATGGCGGGCGGCGTTGCGCTCAACACCAAAGCCAACTACCGGATTTTGAACGAGACTCCGTTCGAAGAAATCTACATCCAGCCTGCGGCAGGTGATGACGGCGGTGCGCTTGGGGCGGCATTATGGGCGCATCATTTGGTGCTAAACCAGCCGCGCAAGTGGATCATGCCTCATGCGTATTGGGGTGAGGGCTACAGCGACAGTGATATTCATGCGTTCTTGCGCGAAAAAGATGTCGCCTATACTGATTATGGCGATCGCGAAGAGGTCATGCTCGATGTGCTGGCAGACAAGCTGACACATGAACAGATTATCGGTTTCTTTCAGGGGCGCTTCGAGTGGGGTCCACGTGCGTTAGGCAACCGCAGCATCATCGCAGACCCGCGCTCGGAGGCGATGAAAGAAGTTGTCAATACCAAGATCAAGTTCCGTGAGCCGTTTCGTCCATTCGCGCCTGTGATATTGCGCGATCGTGCATCCGAGTATTTTGATTATCCCGGCGTGCAAACGCACGAAGCGCCACGTTACATGCTGATGGTCGCGCCGATCAAGCCAGAAAAACAAGACGAGATTCAGGCGGTATGTCATATGGGAACCGGGCGCTTGCAAACGATCGAACGCGAGACCAATCCACGTTATTATGGAGTGATCGAACGCTTCGGGCAGATGACAGGTATTCCGATTTTGCTCAATACATCGTTCAATCTGCGTGGTGAGCCGATTGTTTCGTCGCCGCGTGATGCGTGGAATACGTTTCAAAACAGTGACATCGATTTGTTGGTGCTTGGCACGTGTGTCGTGCAAAAGCCCACGTAAGGAGTTTCAAAAATGCGAGATATTTTTGCCCGTCTGGGCATCTTGGGCGAACTACTGCAATTTTTGTGGAAGCGCAAACTGTATTGGCTGCTGCCCATGGTTATTGTACTGGTCGTTGTCGGCGTCTTCATTGTGCTGGGCAGCAATCCGGTCACGTCGCCTTTTATCTATTCGTTGTTCTAAATCATGCCAACTCCACTCCTTATAGGATTGCTGATCGGGATTCCGTTCGGCTCGTATGTGTCGTTGGTCTCGCATCGTCATCAAGCGGTGACGGGCGGGTTTCCCGCACACCTATTTCACGTGCTGGGTGCCATCGTTGCTTGCTCTGCACCGCCGACAGCGCTGATTTCAGTGTTTTCGGGCGTGGGCATACTGAACACGCTGATTATCGCGTTCGGTTTGATTGGGACGAGCTTGCTGCTTTTGACCCTGTATGCCGTGTTCGAGAAGCCAGCGCTTGAACGTGCCGTGCAAAGCGACGAACGCGGCTGGACAGCGGATAAAGCGAGATCATCAGGGTTGTAAAGCGAGTCTTGACCTGCCTTTCTCAGCATGGGGTGACGACCGAGTCACCCCTATAAATACTGAGCCACTCTACGTTCTGACCCGATATAACATCTCGCCCGCTTTGGGGACATACAACACGCCCTCTTGTTCGCGGTTTTGCCAATCTTCGATACGAACCTCATGCGGATCAAGATAACCTAACCCAAGCCGCTCGCAAGCCGCGCGCGATATTTTCGACGCCAATGTGACTTGAATTCGTGGCTTTTCCACCCGATTATCGAAAGTGCCTGAACCACGTAAATGCGTGCTATGCGCTATCACGCCGAGCGGTACATCTTTGAATTGATCCCACTGCTTCAAAAAATAATCGCGGACATGATAGCCGACACGGTCAATATACGCGCCATGTACGACGCTGACAGTATCGAGATGCGGCGCATATATGATGACCTCACCGCCGTCAGCAATCGCTGGATCGAGCTTGTACATCGCCTTTGCTGCGACCCATAATTCGTCGTACATCGGTGGCGCGACCGAAAGCGCGCGTTCAAACGGACGATCCACCCAGACGATATGTCGCTGCGCTGAGTGAGTCGCCGCTGCCTGCCATGCGCTGAGATGATCCCCGATGAAAATGCCGGACGCGCCGTCATGTTCGATAGTGAGCGCGACCAGTGTGATCGGCGTCGGCACAAAGGCGGCGGCGCGGTGAATAAGCGTACGCACTGGCGTTTCGGCGATGCCGATCATATCGCGCACCGTGATCAACGCGCCCAGCCAGTGCGACACATTGATAAACTCCGCGCCGCTAATGCCAGGAAACAGATATTTTGCGCCACCGCTAAAGCCGACGACCTCGTGCGGAAAGGTCGGTCCGACGATCAGAATATGATCGTGTTCCAACGTGGCGCGGTTGATTCGTATCGGGACATCACCGCTCAGCGACGGATGCCAGTTGTCGCCCGCGATTTGTTTGATCTCGTCGCTGGTGATCGTGCCGATTTGTACAAGCGCGTTCGGTTGATTCCAGGCATGATTGAGTAATCCGATGTGTGCATACTCCGTGTGACGTTGTTCCGGTGTGATGCCGACCAGTTTATATAGTGCCGCGTCATCGAGCGGCGGATGTGTGCCAAGCGCGACCATGAAATTAATCTGTTTTGCTTCACGCAATATTTTTACAAGCAATCGAAACAACAGTGGCAGCGGCATACTGCGCGTGTGGTCGGGGATCAAAACGAGCAGTCGAGCGCCATCGAACTTGCCATGCAGACCATGTTCGAGCGTGTTATAGATCGCGTTTTCGGTCAGTCGTTCTTCGGATGGGGCAGTTAGCAAGAGAGCGAGCATAAAAATCCTTGAAGGCGCTTTAACCGTGTCTTCCAGAATACGTTATATTCCATATTTAACGTACTGCCAATCGGTCAGAAAGAGTAGGCACACGTGGTCGATTTAACCGGAAAAGTTGCGGTCGTGACGGGCGGTTCAGGCGCGTTGGGGGCGGTGATGTGTCGAGCATTGGCGGATGCGGGTGCGTCGGTGGCGGTCATCGCGACGACACGCGAAAAAATTGACCAGGTGGTCAATCAACTGAAAGAGTCGCGCCGCACTGCACTCGGCGTCACGGCAGATGTGACTGACCCTGTGGCATTGGGGACGGCGGCGGATGTGATCATCAACGCTTATGGACGCGTCGATATTCTGGTCAACGCGGCGGGCGGCAATAGTCCAGACGCGACGACGGGCGCGCAAACATTTTTCGATGTGGGCATAGGGGCGGTCGAAGGCGTCATCGGCGTTAATTTTAATGGGACGTTGATCGCGTCGCAGATTTTCGGGCGCATTATGGCAGCGCAGAAAGCCGGAAATATCGTCAATATTTCGTCGATGGCGTCGATACGTCCGCTCACACGTGTGGTCGCCTATTCGGCGGCGAAGGCGGCGGTCAATAATTTGACGCAATGGTTAGCGGTGTATATGGCGACCGAATACAGCGCCAATATCCGAGTCAACGCGATTGCACCCGGCTTTTTTTTAGGCGATCAAAACCGTTTCTTGTTGATCGACCCCACTACGGGCGACCTGACTCCGCGCGGACAGCAGATCATGGCGCATACGCCGCTCGGTCGTTTTGGCGATCCCGAAGATTTAATCGGCGCGCTGTTGTGGTTGGTCAGTGACGACGCACGTTTCGTGACCGGGATCGTCGTGCCGATTGACGGCGGGTTCAGCGCGTACAGTGGCGTGTAACGTCACAGATTGCGGCGTGTATCTTCTTTATCCGACTTCGCTTGATAGCGGTCGCGTGTATTTTGAACAAATTGTTCGGCGGTATCGATAGTGTTGGGCTTGGGTGATTTTGGTTTCCTGTCAATCTGAATATGGATGCGACGGCTCAAGACGATGACCACAATCATAAATCCAGAGGCTACTGCTCCGATTTGCGCGGCGCGATCTACTGGATCGACGTAACCGGGAACGATGAAGTAAGCGACGACATCGCCGCCAGTTGCTCGCGCTAGTTCTGCAATTTCGGGTGATAACACCGTGTTCACGCGCACGAATATCCATAAGGGCAAACCCCATTCGCGCGCGGCAATTGCATAATCGAGTAATTGCTCGTCCAGCGTGTCATTCATGCCGTACAACAGATTGAGCCGATTTTTCGATTCAGCAATATACCTCGTAGTGATGAAGTCAGGACGTCGATGTGACCCTGAAATCGGCGCATTGCCGAAACAAATATTGCATTCTTGACGCGACGGGGTTGTACTGGTGCTGTTGCTGCAAATACATTGACGCTGTGTGACATCGTCGTTGCGAGTGACTCCAAGATCAGTCGCTAACACTTGTTCGGCACTCAAACCAATAGCGGCGTTGTTCGCTTGTCCGGTGATCAAAGGCGCTTCACTTGAGTAACGTCGATGAGTCGGATTCGGGTGCGTGATATTGAGCAGCAGGGTAAGTGAAACGAGTAATATGAAAATCGCCAAGATAAACAGAAGCCGCCGCATTGGTATCCTTATAAGTCAGATATTTCACAAATTCTGTGTACAACGATAACACATTTCGAGCAAAGTTTGCGTAAGGATAGTCACGAAGAGAAAAGACTATGGATCATTCCGTCCCACCGGGTACCACAGGGCTAAAACTGCTTGGTTACGTGAAGGGCGGCAATCGCGAACGACTCGCGGGGTGGTTGCGTATCCGTGATGACTACGGCGACTTTGTATACGGTAGTTTCGGCAAATGGAAATTTTATCTGCTCAATCATCCTGATTTCGTTCAGCAAGCGCTCGTCACACAAGCCGACAAAGTGACGCGTCTGGAACTTGGCAAGAAAATCCGTCCGACGCCGCCTGACGGTATTCTGGCTGATAAAGACTCTCATCGGCAATGACGCAAACTGCTTGCGCCCATATGCCGAAACAATGGTCGCATACAAGCTCGAATTGCTCGACACATGTCAGCGATAAGCAGGCAGCATTCAGCCGCGCGATCACGCTTGATTCGGAATTTCTGTCGAAAGGCAGTCCGCTTCCTTTGCCGATACCGCGCAATCTGCGCTTGTTGAATGCGCCGCTCGATATCGAACCGTTGATCACGCTGCGCCCTAAAGGGACAGCGACGTTACGTGTTGAATCGCGCTGGGTATTTTAATTATCCCATGCCCGCTAATGCCGCGTAGCCTTCGGCGGCGGATAATAATTGGTCGAGTGCTAAATATTCGTCGGTGATGTGAGCGGTTGTCTCATAGCCCGGTCCATAACCGAGCGTGGGAATATGTTTGCGTCCCATCGTCAGACTGCCGTTGGTACAAAAATTGTAGTGTCCGAATGTCGCGGTTTGTCCAGCGGCAATCAGTGCGGTTTGTGCGCTTGTCGCCCAATGCGAAAGGCGGTCGAGCGTCCACGCAGGTGCAAAGCGGACTTGTTCCAAGCGCGTCCCGGTGTAGCACATAAATTCACCGACATCGATGTTGGCATCAGCACGAAAAGTCGGGTCATCCGCGTGCAAACGCTCGATGATGGCGTGGATCGGCGTGAGTACATCGCCTTCGGTTTCGCCCATGAGTAAACGTCGATCATAACGCGCCCGTGCTTGATACGGCAGCACTGCCACACTCGGATACGGCGCGGTAATCAGTTCAGTGGGTTCCAAAATGCCGCGCCCTAACACTGCATCTTGCGGCGGCTCGAACGTATCGAGTGCCAGTACCAATTTGCTCATCTGTCGGAGCGCGTTGATGCCTAACTGCGGGGTACTGGCGTGCGAAGACTTGCCGTGAACCGTCACTGTGATTTCGGCGCGTCCACGTTGGGCGATATTCAGGTTAAGCCCACTCGGTTCGCAGATCACGACGACATCCGGTTGATAACGGTCGATCATGCCGTACAGCGTCAGCCCTTCGATGATTTCTTCACCTGTCGAAGCGGAGACGATCACCGTACCACGCAGCGTACCCGCTTCTTTCGCTGCCGCTACGCCGACCAGACACGCCGCCAGTGAGCCTTTCATATCGGTCGATCCGCGACCCCAGATGCAGCCTTCACTAAGGTCTGCGCCGAATGGATCATGTGTCCATGCTGATAAATCGCCAGCATTGACCGTATCGACATGCGAATCGAACAGCACGGTCGCGTCACCACTGCCGCGCATGACGCCAGTAGCGTTGCCACATTCATCGACGTGAATATCCTCATAACCAAGCACACGCATCCACGCGACGACGCGGTCGATTACGGCACGTTCATCACCGCTGTAACTTTTGATTTGCACCAGCGAACGACAGATGTCGATGACCTGCTGTCTGCGCGCATCCGATAAAGCCATGTTGATTCCAATTCGCCCCATTGTGGGATTTCGCTTCTATAATCAGCGCGCAACTGTACAAAATTTCTCATGAATGCACAAAATGGATGGACTTAAATGAACAACGGTGACAAAACAGCATTTTTTAAGGCGGCATTTGAACAAGGCGGCGGCATTGTTCGCTTAGCGCCCAATTGGGTACCACGTTCGTTTTGTGTACCGGGTCGACGCCTCCGCTTGCACCCTGCCGATTTGTACGCGCTTGGTGCACAGCGCGGCGGCATTGATGAACGCTGGTTCGCTTCGACGATTGCGGCGGATAACGGACCTGGTACGCCGCACGACGAAGGCATGAGCTATATCGTGCATAATCGGCAGCAAGGCACACTGGCAGAGGCGATGGGTGTGATGGGCGCGGACATCATCGGGCGCGATGCCATCGACCAGTATGGCGGCTGGGTGATGTACGCTAAGTTTTTCGATAATCGCTACCCACTGCCACATCATTTACATCACAGCGACGAAAGAGCTGCCGACATCGGACGCAAGGGCAAACCTGAAGCCTATTATTATCCGGCGCAGTACAACGCTTCGCTGGGGGAATATCCCTATACATTTTTTGGGTTGAATCCCGGCACGACACAAGATCAGGTCATTGACTGCTTAAAACGATGGGATGAAGGCGACAACGGCATTTTGAATTTATCACACGCCCATCGTTTACAAATCGGTACGGGTTGGGATATTGCGCCGGGTATTTTGCACGCTCCAGGTACGTTGTGTACGTATGAACCGCAGCGCGCGAGCGATGTCTCGTCGATGTGGCAGTCGTTGGTGTTTGATCAGCAGGTACTCGCATGGGAATTATGCGTCAAAGATGTGCCGGACGGTAAGAAAAAAGATTATGACTACCTGCTGTCGCTGCTCGATTGGGAAGCCAATATCGATCCCGATTTTGTTGCGACTCATCAAACGCTGCCGCGCGCGGCTGGTGACGCCGCCACGATGGACGACGCTGGTTATCAGGAGACATGGATCGCCTATGGCAGTGAGTGGTACAGCGCTAAAGAACTGACTGTGCAGCCGGGGCGTTCGGTGACAATCCGCGATGCAGGCGCGTATGGGCTGATCTGCATTCAGGGTTATGGCGTACTCGGCGCGCACCCGATCGCCGCGCCGACGATGATCCGGTTCGGACAGTTGACCGACGATGAATTTTTCGTCAGTCGGCAAGCAGCGGCTGAAGGTGTGCAAATCGTTAACCACAGCCAGACCGAACCGCTTGTCATCCTCAAACATTTCAATCCCGGCAATCCAGAAATGCCAGCACGTGCGTAATGTGAATCAATTGGGGCATGATTATGCCATGCCCCTAGAAAAGTCTGAGCCGAAATCACATCGGTGGCGCCGCGATGACCTCGCGGCGCAGCGCATCGAGCGCTTGCAGCGTGAGTAAATTACGCAGTGTGCCGCCATACTGGGTTTCTGCGCCTGTAAAATCGCAGAACGCACCCGGCTCGGCTTTCAAATGGGTTCTGTCGGGTCCGATACCGAAATTTGGGAGCGTTTGTGCGGGCGCCCACAGGTTGATCAACGGAATTTGATAGGCATTCGCTATATCGATCAACATGACGTTGAATTCCAGCGACCGTGCGTACACATTGCGATTTGGCAAGACAACGAAGGTTGTCAAAATCGGGATTATGCCCTGTGAAAGCGCGGTTTCGACGATGCGCTGCATGGCGCGTGCATAGCTTTCGGTATTGGCGTCGTTGATATCGATACCGCCGAGCATAATGACGACGGCACTCGGCTTTGTCGCACGGAATTCGCACAACAACGGCGTTTCGTTCGGCAAACACACGGGCGATGATGCCCAGATTGGATCAAAAGCCGCTGCCGAATTAAACCCTCGGTCGGCGGTGATGCTGTCGTGAGTGAACGAGTTCGCGCCCTCGAAGGTGATGTCCGCCGAAAACCAGCCGACGGTATCGATCAAATAGGCGTAATTCCCATAACTGCATGTGTTGAGAAATTGTGAGCCGATGGGCGCGAGAAAGTCGCCGTTGGTGCTGTTCGAATCTCCGATTACTGTGAAAACATCGGCGCGGTTGCCCAATGCCTGACCACGCACGAAAGCGGCACGTACACTTTCGGTGTTGATGTTGCTTAGAACTGGGGTTATCCGCAGCCGTAACTCCATCGCCGGAATATCACCTAAAACAAGCGCCGTTGGCGAGAGGGGCGATGGCGGCACAAATCCTTGGGTCGGGAGCAGTGTCGATATTGGAAGCGGTGTTGACGCTGGCATGATGGGCAGGGTAGTGACGGGTACGTTTTGCGGTACGGTGAGCACGACACTGGGAGGTGTCAGCGTCCACAAACCGCGCCAATAGGTGATCATCGGCGTCATCGTCATTGGGGTCGGCAGTGGCGTCGTGGTAAACGTCGGTGGTACAGGCGTCCACGTTTCCGTGTCAGGCGCGCGCGCGATTGTGATCGGCGTATACGTCACGGTTGCGTTCGGCACAGACGCCGGAGTGCATCCGATGAGCAGCAGGGTTGCTACGAGAAAAAGTGTCGATAAAGTCGTTCGCATAATCGCTGATTGTACCGTATTCCGTGCCTGGACGTACTTTTAAGAAATGATAAAAGACCCTTAACATGCATCGCCAATAATTGTCAGTGGGCGGAAGCCTAATCCTCATCATTACCACATGCTTCTGGAGGCATCAAGATATGCGGTCAATTCGTGTTCTGCTGATCGCGCTGTGCATTGCGGTCGTCATCATCCCGGCGGCGGCGCAAGAAGGCGCACTCACCCTCGAAGTTTTAGGTTCGTATACTACAGGCTTATTCGACGAAGGCGCGACAGAAATTGTTGCGTACGACGCGGATTCCATGCAGATTTTTTCGATCAACGGTAACGACGATACGGTCGATGTGATCGACGCCAGGGACCCCGCAGCATTGACTCTGGTCACGCAGATCGACTTGAGCGACTACGGCGCAAGCCCGACGCACGTCCGCGTGCGTGATGGTGTGGTCGCTGTGACAGTTGCCAACGACCAGGATGCGGGTATGGTCGTGTTCGCCACGACCGCAGGTGAAGTATTGAGCGCAGTCACCGTTGGCGCACTGCCGGATATGGTCATCTTCACGCCCGACGGCACAAAAGTGCTGACGGCGAACGAAGGCGAACCGAGCGACGATTATACCAATGACCCCGAAGGTTCGGTCAGCATCATCGATATCAGCGGCGGTGTGGAAGCGCTGACCGATGAAAATGTGACAACGGTCAGTTTTGAAAATTTCAACGCTGATGGCGTACTGCCAGACGATGTACGCGTGTATGGACCGAACGCGACTCCCGCGCAGGATTTCGAGCCGGAATACATCGCGATTTCGCCGGATAGCACGACCGCATATGTCAGTCTGCAAGAAAACAACGCATTGGCGATTATCGATATTGAAACCGCTACCACCACGACCATTCGTTCGTGGGGCTTCAAGGATTTCAACGTCGAAGGCGCCGGCATCGACCCGACCGACGAAGACGGCGAAATCAACATTCGCCCTGTTCCGGTGTTCGGCATGTATATGCCTGACGCTATCGAAGCGTTTGAAGTCGGCGGAGCGGTCTATTTGATCACCGCCAACGAAGGCGATTCGCGCGAATACGAAGATGTGTACGTCGAAGAAACGGAACCGCAAGACCTCACGCTCGATGCTGAAGCGTTCCCCGACGCCGCTGACCTGATCTCCGAAGCAGTCATTGGCAAGCTCGAAGTGACCAGTACCCTAGGCGATGCCGACGGCGATGGCGACTATGAGGCGCTGTATGCGCCCGGCGCGCGTTCATTCGCGATTTGGGATGCTGAAGGCGCTCTCGTTTACGACAGCGGCGACCAGCTCGAACAAATTACCGCGGCAGCTTACCCCGAAGATTTCAACAGTACCAATGATGAAAACGGCTCGTTTGAAAACCGCAGCGACAACGCAGGTCCCGAACCCGAAGGTGTCACTGTCGGTATGATCGGTGAAAGCCTGTATGCATTCGTCGGTTTGGAACGCATTGGTGGCGTCGTCGTCTTCGATATCACCGACCCGACCGCGCCTGTGTTCGTCACATATGCCAACAACCGCGATTTCAGCGGCGATGCGGCTGCGGGCACAGCGGGCGACCTGGGTCCAGAAGGCATTGTGTTCGTCGCGGCGGTGAACAGCCCGACGGGTGAAGATCTGTTGATCGTCAGCAATGAAGTGAGCGGCTCGATTACTGTGTACGCCGTTCGCGCAGGCATGTAAATTGTAGGTTTGTAAGGCAGCCGAGTAGTTGTCGTAATGTGTGGCAAATCATGGCATGGGAGACCTATTGGTTCTCCCATGCCATTTAGGCGTGTGGAGGCTTATGAAGCATTTTTCTCGTCTTATCCTGGTGATTATTTTAATCGTGTCTACGGTTGTTGTCATTGCGCAAGATGAAGATGTTACATCGGTTGCGCCGATCCTCGAAACAGCACCCAGTCCAGGCGACGGCGCGACGGGCGTCCGTATTTGGGTTCACCCGACCAATCCGGCATTCAGCTTGCTGCTAACAGGCGACGATAACGAGGGTTTGGGCGTTTTTAATTTGTCTGGCGAACTGGTGCAATTTCTGGAAGTCGGCGGTGTCAAACACGCCGATGTCCGTTATAACTTTCCGTTGGGCGATCAACGCATTAGCTTGGTGGCGGCAGGTGTCGAAGATACGTACAGCGTACTCTTGTTTACCGTCAATGAAGAGTCGCTTCAGCTCGAACCCATCGGTGAAATTGAAACGGGCATTTTGCAAAACGGTTTGTGTATGTATCGCAGCCCGCTCACCAACAGCTACTATGTGATCGCGTTGAGTGATGACGGCAGCGGCGAACAATGGCTCATCGATGGATCGAGCGGCACGCTTGAATATTCGCTCCGTCGTGCTTTCAGTATTGGCTCCGAGACGGAAAATTGCGTCGCGGACGATGAATTCCGCTTCTTATACATCGCGGAAGAAGCCGTTGCCATTTGGCGCTATGGCGCGGAACCCGAAAGCGGTACGGTACGCCGTATTGTCGATGTGACGGGTGAGCGTGGCAATATCGAAGAAGAAGCCGAAGCGCTGGCGTTATACACGATGCCTGACGGTAATGGCTATCTGATCGTTGCTGATCAAACGGGCGATCGCTATAACTTATACGAACGTCGCGGCGGCAATGCGTTTATCGGTGCGTTCGGGTTTCTGGCAACGGATACACTGGACGCCGTGGGCGATGCTGTTGGTATCGATGTAGTGCCGCTTCCGCTGAACGACAATTTCCCTGAAGGCTTGTTTGTCACGCAAGACGACACGAACAGCCAGCCCAATGAGGATAATAATTTCAAACTTGCGTCGTGGGGCGATATCGCGGATGCGATGGGTCTGGCATTTGATACCTCCTTCGACCCGCGCACCGTCGGTGCAGAAGCAGTGACCGGTATTCCTGTCGTCACAACCGCGCTTGAAACTGAACCTGTGCAGGCGGGTGTCGATGCAGCGGATGATCCGGCGATCTGGTTGCACCCAACCGACGCCAATTTGAGTTTGATCATTGGTACGGACAAGACGACTGGATTGGTCACGTATAACCTTGATGGGACTATTCAGCAGTCACTCCCGATTGGGCGCGTCAACAATGTCGATTTGCGTTACAACTTCGATATGGATGGCGTGCCGACTGATGTGGTGGCGACCACCAACCGTACGACTAATTCGCTCGATTTATTTGCCATCGATCCCGAAACACGCTTGCTCGAAAATATCGCACAACGGACTATCGTGTCTGGCGTCGAAGAAGTTTATGGCGTGTGCTTCTACGTCAGCCCAGTGAGCGGCGATTACTATGTGTTCGTCAACAGTGCGGCGACAGGCGAAGTCGAGCAGTATCGCCTATACGCCATCAACGGACAGATTAACGCGCTGGTCGTGCGCGAGTTTGTCGTCGGTTCACAGACTGAAGGCTGCGCGGCGGATGATGAACTCGGCGTTGTGTATATCGGTGAAGAAGCGGTGGGTTTTTATAAATATCAAGCCGAACCGGACGCTGATGACAGTCGCGTGCAGATCGACAGCACCGGACTTGACGGCAATCTAACCGCCGATGTGGAAGGCATCGCCATTTATTATGGCGAAGGCGATGCGGGGTATTTGCTCGTCAGCAGCCAGGGTAGCAGTGAATTCGCCGTATATGAACGGAGCGGCGATAATGCTTATCTTGGTTCGTTTGTCGCTATCGAAGGCGGTGCGGCGGACGGCGTGAGCGGCACCGACGGCATCGACGTGATGAGCGCACCGTTTGGCGATCTGTTCCCTAACGGCGTGTTTATCGCGCAAGACGATCTCAACATCGACCCCAATAACAACCAGAATTTTAAACTGATCGATTGGGCAGAGATCGCCGCGTCGCTCGATTTGGAAATCTATAACGGGTACGACCCGCGCGCACGTTAAATGACGAGGTACTTCACAGGCGGAATTTATTCTGCCTGTGAAGTACGAGGGTTCAGCGGGCATGGATGTGCTATGCCCCTACGAATGCACAGATTATCTTTCCACCAGCCACAAGATGATTTAGTTATCTTTCGATCAACCACAAAACCTCATACGGTGCGAGATACGAATATTGGTCAGCGCTGACTGGGCAGTTGCAGTTCAAAATCTCGTTCCAGTTACCGCGTGGCAGCGTGAGCGGTGCGTTATATCCGCTCACGTTGTGCAGCGCCAGTGCGCGTTCGCGCCCGTCGGGCGATGTGCGTTCGACGGCGAAAAGTTGGTCGCCATAATCGAGGATGCGCTGTTTTCCTAGTGGATGAAACGCACTTGATGACATGCGTGCCGTCAGCAGTTGCGTAATCTTTGCAAACACTTCCGCACGAATACCCGGTTGTCTCAATTCGCTCAGCAGTTGATCCGCGTCGAGTTTTTCACGGTTAATCGCGCGGTTGTCGGTGGTTTCGCCCGTGCCAGCGACGCCCCCGCGCCAATTGCGTGAGCCATATAGACTGTGCAAATAAATGCCCGGCACACCGATCAGCGCCAGCAGTATCGCGTGCGCGCATCGAAAGCGCTCAATCGCGGTCGATTGATCCGCTGCCGTAATTGCTGGGTCAGTGACCGCGTCGAAATAGGTGATATTGAGTTCGTAGGGGCTTTTAGAACCGTCGGGGTTATTGCGATAGCTAACCAACCCGCCGTGACCCAAAACCATGTTGACCAGCGCATCGATCTCGTCTTGATCCAGGATGCCGATAATCGGGCGCACGCCGATCCCATCATGCGACGCCAAAAAGTTGAAAAAGGTCGTGCGTTCGCTAGGTCGTTCGATAGTCGCCGCCCACGCGCTCAATTTGCGAGCGTCGCCTGTGCGAAAGGTGTGCAGCACGAGCGGTGGCAGGGCAAATTGATACACCATTTGCGCCTCGCTCACGCCGTCGCCAAAGTACGAGATATTTTCGATGTGGGGCACATTGGTTTCGGTAATCAAGATGACATGCGGTGCGACTGCATCCAAGACCGCGCGCATGATCTGGATGGCGGCGTGAGTTTGCGGCAGGTGCATACACGTCGTATTGATTTCTTTCCACAAAAACGCAATCGCATCAAGCCGGATCAAGTCCGCACCGCGCCGCACGTAATCGAGCAAAATATCGATAATTTCTATCAACACGACGGGATTGGCGTAGTTGAGGTCGATTTGATCGTCACTGAACGTCGTCCATACGTGCTTGATTCCGTCTGCGGTCTGGTACGGATGCAGAAGCGGGAGCGCGCGTGGGCGCGTGACCATCGATAAATCGAGCGCGGGATCGACCGCGATAAAATACGCGTCATACGGCGGTTCGCCGCGCAAATAGGCTTGAAACCACGCGCTGTGCTGCGAGATATGATTGATGACCGCATCAAACATCAGTTTATACATGGGCTTGAACCCTGCCACATCATCCCACGTGCCGAGCGCTGGATCGACCGCGCGATAATCGATGACCGAAAAGCCGTCATCGCTGGAGTATGGAAAAAAAGGCAGCAGATGTACGCCTGTAACCGCATTGCCAATCGTAGCTTGTAGTGTTCGATACAGCGTTCGCAGCGATGCTTCGTCGGCGCGGTGCAGGTGATCGCCATACGCGATCACAACGGCGTCTTTTTCGGATACGTCGAGTGGTGGATATGCTTGCTCGGTTTGCGCGCCAATGCGCGTATTCAACGCCTGATACACTTCTGCGGCGCGTTCTGCGCCATAGAGCAGTGTTAATCTTTCAATAATAGGTAGACTAGGGGATTTTGACCCATCCATATGTGGATATGATTTAATCATCAACTGACACTCCTTTATGCAGGTTTATGATCCCGACCACTATCGCCATTTTACATTACGCTAGCGCACCCACCGTTGGCGGTGTCGAAGCCACTATCACTGCGCATGCGCTCGGCTTGCACAAACTCGGCTATGGCGTGCGTATACTCACAGGTTCTGGCGCATCGTTTCATCCCGCTGTTGAAGTTTATGTGAATCCACTCTTTGGTTCGGCTGACCCAACGATTTTGCGCGTGAAAAAGTCACTCGACGCTGGCATTGTCCCAGACGAATTTGATTTGTTGGTCGATCAACTTGCCAATGAACTGCGACTCGCGCTCACCGGCTGTGAAGTCGTGCTGGCGCATAACATACCGACCTTCAATAAGAATTTAGCGCTTACGGTGGCGCTGGAGCGTCTGACGCGCGATGGGACGATTCGCTTGATTGCATGGTGTCATGACCTGGCGTGGACGAACCCACTATACAGCGCCGAACTCTATGACCGCGCGCCGTATACGCTGCTCAAACGGGTGTGGGTCACCACCACGTATGTCACCGTCAGCGATGCGCGACGTGACGAATTGGCTGCATTGTTGCATATTGCGCCCGAACAAATTACCGTCGCTGTGCCGGGCATTGACCCGATAGCGTTCTTTGCATGGACACCGACTATGATTACATTAGATGACCAGCTTGGTTTGCTGGACGCCGACGCGCTGCTGCTCGTTCCAGCGCGCATCACACGGCGCAAGAACATTGAACTGGCGATTCGCATTGTCGCAGTCGCGCGCAATTTGAGTGGTAAAGACTATCGGTTGATCGTGACGGGTCCACCGGGCGCGCATAATCCGAGTAATCCGGGTTACTTGGGCGAGTTACTGTCATTACGCGACTCATTAAATTTGCGCGACTATGTCCATTTTATTTACGAACAAGGCGACGGCGATGAGCCGTTGATCCCCGATGACGCGACGATGGCGAATTTGTACAACACCTGTGACGCACTTTTATTCACGACACTCCAAGAAGGATTCGGCATCCCTATGTTAGAAGCAGGACTTGCCGGAATGTCAATTTTTGCTGCTGATCTTGCGCCGTTAAGGGCAACAGGTGGCGCAGACGCCTATTATTTTGACCCAGTGACGGGCGACCCGGCACGCATCGCGGCATTAATCATCGATGTGTTGGAAAAAGACCATCGGCATCGGTTACGTCGCCGCATTCGTCAGCAATATCGTTGGGATGCGATTTTGCAGAAAGTCATCGTCCCACTCTTGAAATAATGCGGCGTAGTGGGCAACAATCACACTTACCCCTATAAAAAAGATGGAGAGTGTATGACCGCTTCGCGTGTACTCTTGTGCGTCTCGACGAGTGAACATCTATCGTCGTGGGTTGACCTTGCCGTGCGTTTGGCGAACGAAGATGGTGAGGTGTATTTGCGTGGGATTGTCAGCTTGCCTGAAGCACAATCTTTGAGCGAAGGTGCGATGCCCGCCCGTGCGCTGCGCGACGCGATTCACGCGTTGGCGCTTGAGGACGAAGACGTAGACGATAAAGTTAATGTGTTCGTCGAATATCAACCATTACTGCCTGTATTCGACGACGCCAAGAAGCTCAATATCGATTTACTCATCGTCCAATGGGCGGGTCCCGACGCGCTGACGGGCGGGTTGATCACAGACACGATTTTGCAAATAGCGAGCTGCGATGTGGTGCTGCTGCACGCGACACAACCGAATTGGACGCGCGATCAGCCTGTCATGCTCTCGCTGCGTGGTGGTCCCAACATGTCGCTTGGCGTGCGCGTCGCGTCGGCGTTGGCGGATGGGCAGGCAATCACGCTGTTTCATGCGGCAGATCGCACGCGTAGTTTGCCCAATTTGCGCTTGATCACACAAGAGAATCCGGCGATCACGCGCACCGTTACAGCATTTAGCGATATTGGTGAGGGCTTATTACGTGAAGGGCGCGATCACAAAGCGATGATTTTGGGGGCGACCTTTACACAGCCAGAAGCGCGTCGAAGTTCATCCGGCGGCGTCATTCAGTGGATTTTCGAACAGACCGAGATGCCGCTGGCGCTGGTGCGCGCGTGGCGACCGGAAGGCTATGAATTTCATACGCGTGAGTTGCCGCTGACGACGCTCATGCGTTCTCAGGAAGATTTATCGACGCGCGTAGACCGATGGTTTGCCGAAAATACATTTCACAGCAGTGAATTTAGTGATTTGCGCGCGTTGATGGTGTTGAAAGAGCGGCAGGGCGTCACAATCAGTGTCGGGTTGCCGGCGCTCAATGAGGGAAAAACGGTCGGACATGTGATCGATACGATCAAATCGGCATTGATGGATGAGATTCCGCTGATCGATGAAATCGTACTGATCGACAGCGATTCGACCGATGATACGGTGCAAATCGCAGAATCGCGTGGTATTCCAGTGTACAGACATTCGGAGATTTTGGCGGACGAGGTTGGGACGCAGCGCGGCAAAGGTGAGGCGCTTTGGAAAAGTCTGCACGTGTTAAAAGGCGACTTGATCGCGTGGATTGATACCGACATTACCAATATTCATCCACGCTTTATTTATGGATTACTGGGTCCTTTGCTTAAGCGCCCGAATATCCAGTATGTCAAAGGTTTTTATCAGCGCCCGATCAAAGTTGGGGATACGCTGCAAGCGTACGGCGGCGGTCGTGTGACAGAATTAGTCGCGCGCCCGCTCCTAAACCTGTTTTATCCCGAACTATCAGGCATTATTCAGCCGCTTTCGGGTGAATATGCGGGGCGGCGTTCAGCATTGGAGACGCTGCCATTCTTTAGTGGCTATGGTGTTGAAACCGGAATGCTGATCGACATCCACAATTATGGCGGCTTGGAGTGCATCGCCCAATCTGACCTGGAACAACGCGTGCATCATAACCAGCCGCTGGTTGGCTTAAGCAAAATGAGTTTTGCGATTTTGCAGGTGTTTATTTCACGGTTGGAAACACGCTACGATGTACGTCTGCTGGAACATGCAAACCGCACCATGAAATTGATCGCATATGAGCCTGATCGGTTCGCGCTCGATGTCGAAGCGATTACCGATTTAGAGCGTCCGCCAATGGTCTCTATTCCTGCCTACCTAGAAAGGCGTACAATGGGAGGGTTTACGCCAATTGATGAGTGATTTTGTTTATGGTGACGCCAATCGTTGAAACTTTGACCGATGTGCTGCGCAATCGCATCGATTTGACCAATATACCGTTCTCCGACCGTGGATCGCGTATTTTAATTTTTCGTCGTGACGACCAGCTTTCGATTCGCCTTGCAGAACGGTGGGTGAAGCAGGAAAGCGTCGTCGGGCATTATCGGCAGCGTGTGCCGATCATCGATCAGTTTGTTTTTACCGATGCTCAGGCACAACCGACCCCCTTCACAATCGAAAGCGATGCGTATCGCGTCGAGTTTACAACAAGCGTCGGGCGCTTTACGCTGGTGTATCTGGATGCCGAAACGCTGCTGATCAAACTGCCGTCTGGCAAATTCGGCGTTAAATTCGACGCGATGTGCGACAGTGGAAAAGTCGATCGGCGTGGAGGTGTGCTGCGCGGGGTCCGCAGCGTCGCCTATACGACCAATGCGACCGTGACCAAGAACGAAATCGACAGCAGTATCGATCACCATGAACAGGTCGATTTACGGCTCGACGCGCGCGAAGGCGATGTGCTGCTGCTCAACATCACGCCGCGACTCGGCTTTAATCGGTCGATTCCCGATGCGGATACCGTGATCGGAGATGCAAAAGCGCGCTGGAGTGCCTGGATGCGCGCCGCGCCGCCCGTCTCTGAAGAATACCGTGAGCAGTATATGTATGCGTGGTGGGTACTGCGCGCAGGATTATTGGCGTCGCGCTATTACTTCACACGGGAAGCGCTCGTGCCGTCGAAAGTCCATTATGTCGGCGTGTGGCATTGGGATCAATTTTTTCATGCGATTGCGTATCGCCATGTCGATACAAGAATCGCGGAAGATCAGATTCGGATTTTGCTCGATCATCAACAGCCAAACGGCATGATCCCCGATGCAATCCATGACGAAGGGTTGGTCACACAGTTGACGAACCCAGTCGAAGCGCCCGTGACCAAGCCGCCGCTGATGGCGTGGACAGTGCTTAAACTACACGAAAAATCGGGTCATAACGACTTTCTGGAAGAAGTTTACGAGCCGCTCACGCGCTGGCAGGATTGGTGGTTCAACGAAAACGCTTCTGAGGATGCGCCAGGGTTATGTGTGTATCGGCATCCGTTTTCATCGGGGCTGGACGACAGCCCGCTGTGGGATGCGGGAATGCCCGTGACCGCGCCGGATTTGAATACGTATTTATGGCTGCAAGCGCGGAGTTTATCGCGGATCGCGGACATGATCGGCTTGCCCAAACAATCGCGCCAATTTCGGGATAAGTCGAATGCGATTGCGGACGCGATGGTCACGTATTTGTGGGATGAAAAACACGGCGTGTTCAACGCGCTGCACAACGGACAGCCGATTCCAGTGATGACGCCGTTTCATTTGCTGCCTGTGTGGATCGATACGCTGCCGCCCGAAATGACGGCGCGCTTACTTGAACACCTGACCAATCCGAAATCGTTGTGGACGCGTTTTCCACTGCCGACGGTCGCCATCGATGACCCGAAGTATGACCCGCAGCAAATGTGGCGCGGTCCGACATGGGTGAACATCAACTTTTTGTTCATCGAAGCGCTGATGCACATCGGACAGCCCGATTTAGCCGACGATTTGCGCTGGCGCACGCTCGATTTGCTGATGCAGCACAAGGACTTTTTTGAGTATTACCACCCAGAAACAGGCGAGCATCCGATCAAAGCCGCGCCCGTCTTTGGATGGTCATCGGCAGTGTTTATCGATCTGGCGATTCAGGCGACGAAGGCGGCGGGCGAGTTAAAAAATACGCCAACGTTGTAAAGCACAGGTTCGCGCAAGACTTTGCTTGAAACTATCCGGGATGAATAAGCGCGAGCGACTGAACGTGCGGCGCGAGTTCTTCCCATTCGATGGCGGTTTGGCGTCCGTTGTCGAACTCGCTGAGTACCCATGTTTGCAAGTCATTGAGCGCCGCGTCGTCTTTGGGCAGTTCGATGCCTGTATGCTGCTTGGATGAGAGCGCACGTTGCCCTTGTATTGATCGCTCATTTGGACTACGCGTAGCTGCTCAGGTACCCCTCATCCCCGACCCCTTCTCTCACAAACGAGAGAAGGTGAGAAATGCAGCAGAAAGTCCTTCTCCCACAAAAGGGCTGAGGGACTTAGGGTGAGGGCTGAGCAGTTACGACTACGCTTCTTCTTACATACGATTGGACGTTAATACGATTGGACGAAAGACCACACAAGCCTGTCATGGGATGGTAGAAAAGACAGTCCAATGCGGCTCTTTAACAACGGAATGTATGGCGTTGAGATGGGAAGTCCATCGCGTAAAATATTCAACGTCTCCAAAAGAAAACCGGACGTGAGAGTCTTTAAAATCTCAATCCGTTGGGGCATCAACGGACTATCATAGCGGTCGTCAGCCATCCTTCGGGGTGCAGCCGTGCTGACGGTAGCAGCTCCCGACTTTAGCCGGAGGAGTATGTCACTTGATGTTCTCATAGGCAACCATGGCTGCGCCGACGATGCCGGCATCATTGAGCAATTGGGCAGGGACTATAGGCGTCTGCGCAGTCAAAAACTCCTGGTATTTATCGAAATTTTTGCTGCCGCCGCCGCCCAAAATGAATAGGTCAGGATAAAATAAGGTTTCAAGATACCGTAAATATTCGTCGAAGCGTTTCGCCCATTCACGCCATGACATTTCTTTGATAACACGCGCACGATCGCTGGCACGACGTTCTGCATCTTTATCGCGGATTTTGAGATGTCCGAGTTCTGTACTAGGGACAAGAACGCCATCCACAAACAAGGCTGACCCAATGCCTGTGCCAATCGTAAGCAGCATGACGACCCCAGCAATGCCGCGCCCTGCTCCGAAGCGCATTTCGGCAAGTCCGGCAGCGTCGGCATCATTGACCATCGTGACATGACAGCCCGTCATACCTTCCAGCAGCGCTTTTGCGTCGAGATTGATCCAGCCGTGATCGACGTTTGCAGCGGTGAGTGTGACCGCGCCCGACCGAACCACACCAGGATAACCGACACCAATGGGCGCTGACCAGTTGAGTTCACGTACGATTTCCAGCACCGTTTGCGCGCACGCTTCTGGCGTCGATGGTTGTGGGGTGACTAAACGAATGCGCTCCGTCAATAGTTCACCTTTGATCGTATCGACAAGCGCACCTTTGATGCCCGTGCCACCGATATCGATGCCGAGAATATGCATGACAAACCCTCTCAACACATCAAAAAATGCTGTCTTGAATATGCTTCTGATTGTATCGTATTTCCAAAGCTTCCGATAATAAACGCCTAACCCTATTTGCGCGTTTTTCCGTCACGATTTTGCGCTAACGGTGTTCTTATTAATGCACCGTATGTCATGATGAGGGTGGAAAAATCGATGGCTATGCGGTCTCAGTCGAACTATTCGCCACAGTGGGGCGCATGGACACGTCACTTGATGACGGTGTTGTTGATTGTTGGGGCGATTTTTGGCTTATCCCTGCTCGGCTCGGTCGTGCAGATGCTTATTTTGGCGGCACTGCTCACGTTTGTGCTGTTTGTGCCGGCGCGCTCACTGACAAGGCGTCTGCGTCTGCCCTGGGCATTGAGCGTGATATTGATATATTTTTTCCTGACATTTGTCATCGTGTTTGGCATTCTGATCTTGCTGCCGGCGGCAGTCGATGTCGTGCAGAATATTTCCAACGGATTGATCGATAGCTTATCCGGCTTAGAGGATAACTTGCAGCCATATTTGCAAGAAGGGCGTAACACCGTCGAGGTGTTGGGGGTGCAGGTCGATATTCAATTCATTCTTGACCCCATTCGTCAGGCGCTCGGCGCAATGAGTCAAATCAATCAGCCTCCTGATACCATCGGTGATGTTGTCGATGCGAGTGGTTCGGTGACAATTACATCAGGCGAGCTGCGCAGTTTAATCAACAGCCTGTTAAGTTTGGTTGGCACGCTGACCGAAACACTTTCTGTCGCCGTGACGAGCATTGCGGGGTTAGTGACGGGCGCGCTGCTGGCAATCTTGATCTCGTTCTTTTTGCTGCTCGACGTGCCGAGCATGTCGCGCTCGATCACACGGTGGATTCCAGATCCATATAACCGCGAATACGCACTGCTGGTGAGTAAAATTGTGCGCGTGTGGAACGGATTTTTTAAGGGACAGGTCATCATCGGGGTGATGATCGGCATTTTGACATTTATACAATTGCAAATGATGGGCATCTCAAACGCGCCATTGTTGGCGGCATTGACCGGGATGATCTCGCTCATACCCACCATTGGCGGCTTTCTGGCGCTGATTCCGCTTGGTTTAGTGCCCTTATTAAATGGATCGACCGTGTTCATCGGTATGCCCTATGGCTTAGTCGCACTGTTTGTAATTGTTGTCAATCTGATCATTTCGCAGATTATCTGGACAGTCATCGCGCCAAAAATTTTAGGCGATGTGCTGGATTTGCCGCTCGTATTGATCATTATCGGCGTGTTTATCGGTGCGGCGGTGGGGGGCTTGCTCGGCGCGTTCCTTGTGGCGCCCATCATGGGCACGATCCGTATCATGATGCTGTACGTGATCAATAAAATCGGGATGCATGATCCGTATCCTGGCGAATCTGCGCCGTTCATGCTCGGAGAAGCGCGCTTTTTGCATCCGCATCTCGACGCTGTTACCGAAGAACGTACAGAACCGACCGCCATCACACAAAGTTAACAGCGTGGTTGCCAAACAAAAAGACCCGCTTACCGGTGATGGTAAGCAGGTCTTTTTATTGTGGAAGTCCTACACCTACAAGCTTATCACTAACAAGGCGGAAGGTTTTCCCCTCCACATGCAGGCAACGGTGTAGGCGTGCGCGTTGCGGTCGCAGTACGGGTTGCAGTTGCCATCGCTGTGGAGGTCGCCGTGGCTGTGGGGGTTGCGGTTGCGGTGGAGGAGGCAGTCACGGTCATGGTTGCCGTCGCTGTACTCATTGGCGCGGTATCGTTGTCATTGATGGTGACAGGGATCATGGATCCTGTCAGATTATTATATTGTGAACCTGCCTGGTTGCTGGTCGAACGATGGGTAATCGCCAGCGAATGTACGCCCTCGACGAGGGTATCGTTCACGGCGGATACGATAATCGTGCGCCCAGAACTGTAGTTCGATGCACCCAGGATGCGCGATGTGGGCGACAAGACCACCTGACCATTGACAGTCACCTGAGTAGCGATCGTAACTTGTTCGTTAGCGGCGGGGGCGCGGCTGAGTCGGATGATATAGGTGACAGTGCCGCCATTTTCGCTCAATGTGATGCTCGAAACATTGATGAGGATGCTCGGTAAACTCGCCTGTGTATTCGTGCGCGTTGCTGTAGGCGTCGTGGTAGGTGTGGCGGTTGGCGTCGAGGTCACTGGGCATGGCGGCTGACCATTACCACCACATTGTGAAGATTCCGTCGCCGTTTGAGTGTGGGTTGCGGTCACAATCGGTGTATTCGTTCGTGTCGCGGTCGCGGTGTTGGTGCGTGTCGCTGTTGGCGTTTGTGTACGGGTTGCGGTCGCAATCGGTGTATTCGTTCGTGTCGCGGTCGCGGTGTTAGTGCGTGTCGCCGTTGGCGTTTGTGTACGGGTTGCAGTTGCGATCGCCGCTACATCGTTATCGAACACCTGCACGCTGATCGAAGGTCCGTTGAGGTTGTTGAACGCTGACGCTGGACTATTGCTGGTCGAACGGTGCGTGACTGTGATGAAAGTAGTCGGTTCAAATACCGTATCATTGACGGCGGTTACAGTGAAGTTGCGCCCGGCGCTGTAGTTTGAAGTGTCGAGCGTTCGTTGTAACGGATTATACGATAGTTGAGACGTGTTGAATGTCGGCGTGATTACGACCTGTTCCCCGACGGCGGGAGTGCGATTGAGACGTACATTGTAAGTGACGCTGATGCCGCCCTCAGTGATATTGAACGACGTGATGCTGACAATGATCTGCGCGGGTTGCAACGTATTAGTGCGGGTGAGGGTGCGCGTTGCTGTCTGCGTTGCTGTCGCTGTGGACGTTGGCAATGGTGTGCCCGCGCTGGTCAACGTGGCGGTGTAGGTCGTGTTGGTGCCGGGCGTGGTGATGTTGTGTGTCGATGTGCCGACATCTGACCACGAACTGAACGTATAAATCGTGGTGCTGATCGTTTGTGGGGTAGCCACGCCAATGCTGCGGACGATTCCGACGACGCTGCTAAACGTGTGTGGGAACGTCACCGGCTGACCATCCACCGTGCCCGCTGCGCCCACGATATTGGCAGTCACCGTCAACTGTACAATATTCGGGAAAATATCGACGTAGGTCGATTGAGACGCACCGTCGGAGTCGGTCACAGTGAGCGTAACACGATACCAGACGTTGGTATCGGTATGACCTTCGGTATCGATAGTGAAATCACCGCTGGTGATGCCGCTCGTGGGCAGCAGCTTGGGATGGGTATGCACGTCATGATGGAAGTCAATCTTCCAACTAAACGCGCTGGCAGGCAGTGAACCATCTTCAGAATCGGTTGCTGTGCCGCTAAACGTGAATAACTGACCGCCATCATAGGTGTCATCGTTTATCGGGCTGGTAATTGTCGGTACAGGGGGTTGATTTTCCAAAACTGTGAGCGTGGCATTGTTGCTGGTTGCATTGCCAAAGGCATTGGTGACGACACAGCGATATGTCGCGTTGTTATCGGCAATCACGGTCGTGAAGGCGTATGTTGGACTGGTTGCGCCCGTGATATTCGTGTTGTTACGCTGCCATTGGAAGCTGAGCGGTGTTGCACCCGAAGCCCCGCACGAGAATGACGCCATATTGCCGACTGAAACACTTTGATTGACGGGCTGCTGCGTGATGGACGGCGTAGCGCCGCTGTAGCTGATGCGACGAACACGTCCGCCGTCGTTGCGCGCCAGATAATACAAGTCACCGTTGGTTGCAACTTCTAAATCGACAGGGGCGCCAGTGCTGAGTCCAGTTGCAAACGATACCACCGTATCGGAAGCCGTATCGTAGCGATAAATCCAACTCGAACAGTAATCTGCAAAGAAGTAATCGTTCACATACTCCGCTGGGAACTTGTTGGTGATCGGGTCGTAAAAAGTGCCACCCGTAATCGCGCAGCCCGTGGGTGCCGGTAAGCCGCTGTTATGAGGATAGGCATAAAGCGGATTGGTAAAGTTGGGAAAACTGCTTGCGGTGAACTCACCTTCGGTCGTGGGCCAGCCGAAATTGCGACCCGTTAACCCGAGATTGATTTCTTCCCACGTTCCCGCGCCGACATCGTTGATGTACATCGTACCGTTCGTGCGGTGAAAATCGAATGTGTACGGATTACGTAAACCCGCCATAATGATCGCGCGGTTGTCGCCAGTCGGTGTGCCGAGACCGGTAATAGCCATCGAGTTACTGGACGGTATCAGGTTGGCGGGATTTGTGATGTAAGCGGTGGTGTCATAGCGCAAAATCTTGCCGTGACGGTTTGCAAGTGACTGCGCGTACGAAGCATTCGCGTTCTCGCCAACGGCGACATACAGCAGACCGTCGGTGCCAAAGTGCATTGCGCCGCCATTATGGTTGGTTGCGCCGCTTAAATTATCGAGATTGACCAGGACGACTTCACTACCGAGCATATTACTCAGCGCTGCCGTTTCTGTAAAGCGGCTGATGCGGTTACGCGCGGGCGAACCAGGTACGGTGTAGTACAGGTACACGTATCGGTTGGTAGTGAAGTTCGGGTCGAAGGCAATGCCCAGTAAACCGCGTTCACCAGATGGATCGACCGTGAGCGAAAGCGCGCTCGCTGCCAAGAGCGTAGGTGATGTGCCGGGATTAGTGATGATGCGAACTTGCCCGTTTTGTTGAAGTACGAACAGCCGACCATCGGGGGTGAAGGCGAATGCTGTTGGATTGGAAATGCCCGATGCCACCAACGTTTCGGTAAAATTGGCTGGCAAACTGATGGCAAATACGGGTTGCAGTGCGAGCGTGCTGGCGATCACCATAATAAAAGCAACGAGCAGCCAGCGCGAGAAAAGACGAGAACGTGCCATATGAAAACCTCGACGATAAAACGACGATAGATGATGGCTTGGCGCAATCGAAAGAAATACGCCAAGCCATGTGTAAATCGAACGCAATGACTGATCTAACAATTATGTATTGTAGCGGTCACTGTGCCGCGAAGCGGTAAGACTTTTGGGGGATAACTGTACATTACATTGACAAACAGCGCTGAATGAGCGAACAGCGCCGTTTGTCAATTATGAAGCGGTAAAATCAGCGGGTGCGGCTATAAACCGGATGCGGTGATGCCATATTCGCCAGAGCTGTAGACAAAAACGGGCGTAGCAATATTGCCATCGGCATCGGGGATGGCACCTTCCGCTGTCCAATCAAACAACCAGCGCGCATCACTGACGGTCAGATTGACGCAACCATGACTCTGGCGATAGCCATACAAATCGTGCCAGTAAGACCCGTGCAGGCTGATGCCGTCGTCGAAGTACATCACCCATGGCACGCTCTGGATCGCATAAGCTTCTGGTGCACCCGCCGCACCGCTCATCGGGTCTGTGGACATACGCGCCCAAATATTGAACAACCCTTCGTTGGTTTCAAAACCGGGTAAACCGCTGGAGACCAACGTCGCAAACACAGGGGTGTCGTCTTCATAGGCGACAAGCGTTTGTTCGTACAGGTCAACGGCGATCCATTTGCCGCCTTCGACACCTTCGGGGCGCGTGATCGGATCAACTTTTGCGACGAAACGCTGCTCGACCCACTGATTGTCACCAATCATGTACCAGCGCCAGCCTTCGTCGTCATATGCGACGGAGTAGATATTGATGCGCTCGTAGCGGTCGATCCAGCGTTCGGTCGTTTGATCCCACTCGCCGCCGGGATAACGCGAGACGAAAATGCGGCTGAGATCGAGTACCCAGGCGAACGGCGCGACGGTATCCTCAGTAAATTCAACGCCGGAAAAATACGACGGCGATGCCTCACGCGCTAGGTCACGTTGAATCCAGCGTCCACCATCGATGCCAAGCCAGCCATCGACGCTTAGATCAAGCGCGCGTACGAAATTGAACCCTGATGGAATTTCGCCGGTCATGCCACCGTTGGGCACATCGAAGGTGGGCGTTGCATCGGGTCCGACCCGAAAGAACGTGTACGCGCCAAGCGTGTAACCATCCAAGGTCACATCCTCAACCACAGGACGCGGGAAACGTTCAATCATACTTAAACACGCATTGCTGAGCGGACTGCCATCGGTAAAAGTGGCGCACACGCTGGGGTCAAAACCATTGGGGTCGATGGCGGGTGCGCTTGTTGCAACGACAGACGGGGCTTCGCTAGGGCGCGGCGTGTTGGTCACAAGTTCTTGCGCACTCGCCGGGATCACGGTCAGCACAAACGCTAACAGCATAGTGATGCCGATCAAGCGGGTGAAGGGACGTGCCATCGGGTAAGTCCTTATCCAAATTGACGATTGAGCAGCCACAATCGTAACAAAGAAAGGACGGGTATGACTAGGCTCGATTAACAAACGTAGGGTAAACGCCGAGAAAGGGGTATTGGAGGGCATGGCGTTCCATGCCCATCAGCGCGTAAATTTATTGCCAGGATACAGGCGTTGCCGCTGGGTTGAATACGCGGTTATTGACACCGACTTTGTTTTGCCAATCGGGAAGCAGCGGAAAGACCATCTCTGCGACACGATAGGCTTCTTCAAGATGAGGATAACCGGACAAAATAAAGGTGTCCGCGCCGAGGTCGACGTATTCCATCAGGCGTTCCGCGATGATCTCTGGGCTGCCGACGAGCGCAGTACCAACCCCTTTATTGACCAAGCCGATGCCTGACCATAAATTCGGGCTGACTTCGAGCGCGTTACGGTCACCGCCATGTAATCCGAGCATCCGGCTTTGCCCAATAGAGTCAAACTGCGCCAATTTTTTCTGATTGGCGGCTATTACGTCTTCGGTCGCGAATTTAAGCAGGTCATCGGCGGCTGCCCATGCTTCGGCTTCGGTTTCGCGGCATATGATATGCAGGCGCACACCGAAACGCATTGATCGTCCGTGTTTCGCCGCTGCTGTGCGAACTTTCTCGAATTTGTCGGCGGTATCTTGTGGTGTTTCACCCAACGTCAGATACAGGTCAACATGTTTTCCGGCGACCTCGATGGCGGCAGGCGATGATCCACCAAAAAACAGCGGCGGATAGGGGAGTTGCGCTGGCGGGAACGCAAGTTTGCCCCCTTTGATTTGAATATGTTTGCCTTCAAACGTGACTTCTTCGCCTGTATATAAAGCGCGCCACACCGCGAGAAATTCGTCGGTGACTTCGTAACGCTCATCGTGGCTCAAGAACATACCGTCGCCTGCCAGTTCTACAGGGTCGCCTCCGGTAATGATGTTGAGCAGCAGTCGTCCGTCGGAGAAACGATCGAAGCTCGCTGCCATGCGCGCCGCAAGTGTCGGTGACAAGCTGCCGGGACGGAACGCGATCAAAAATTTCATGCGTTTGGTCAATGGGATCATCGACGCCGCCAATACCCATGAGTCTTCGCAACCTTGCCCAGTAGGAAGCAATGCGCCCGTAAAACCGAGCGAATCGATTGTTTTGGCGACGGTCGATAAATAATCATGGCTGGTATTACGGCGCGAGTGCTGTGTGCCAAGATAGCGCGTATCGCCATGACCAGGAATGAACCACAAAATATCCTGCAACATAAAAAAGACCTTTCTGGACTGAAAACAGGAGAGATGACGGGCTGCCTATACAGCGATTATGGAAAAATAGTCAACGACATTTCGAATTGTCCGAGCAGCGCCGCCAATTTGGACTGTAAATCGGGCGTAAACGCTGGCGGCTGACCTGTTTCGCCAGCGTTAAATTGATTATCCAACAAATACGCGCCGGGTTGAAGGGTTGTCGCGCCGAGTGCCGCCAGCACCGGCTTCAGCGCGTAATCCAGGACGAGCGCATGTGTGGGCGTCGCCCCGACGACGATTGGCAGTGTCACTTTGCCTGCCAGTGCGTTCATCGGCAGCACATCGAGAAACAGTTTAAGCACGCCTGTATAAGCGGCTTTATACACCGGAGTCGCCACAATGACACCATGTGCGCTTTCTACGCGCGCGGTTTGCGCCTTAATAGACTCGCTATCGTAACGCCCGTGAATCAAATCATCAGCGTTGATATCGCGCACGTTGATCGCGTGGGTTTCATGTCCGCGCGCGTCAAGTTCCCGCCGGAAATAATCTAAGATGGACGTAGTCCGTGAAGTCGCGGATGGACTGCCCGCAATTGTGACGACGACCGCCATTTACGCGCCGCCTTCGCCAGAAATATTTTGAGGTGCATGAGGATCAGCATTTTTGTCGTAGTTGATGATGTTGTCCCATTCGTCAGCGCTGGAACGAGCGACAATCGCCACCACTGGGTCGGTATCGCTGATGTTAAAGACTTCGTGCGGCACACCAGGTTCGATGAAAATGAAATCGCCCGCCTCATTGAGCAGCGTTTTGCTTAATCCAGGACCGTAATCGTGGCGTACATGACCTTCCAGAATATAGAGCATGACTTCAAAATCGACATGGATATGCGCATAGGCGACGCCACCAGGCGGAATCGTGGCGACGTTCATCGATAATTTTTGCGAACCAACATTCTTGGCACTCATGCCTGTTTTATAGCGGATGTTATTCCATTGGCGTTGATTGCCGCCGCCGCGAATCGTCCAAATACCGTCCGCGTCTTCAACGGGCGCTTTCAAATCTTCATATTGATCGGTCATATTCCAAAATCCTTTTACAACAGCGAACCGCGAAAACTACCAAAAACATAACGCAAAGACGCCAAGAGAACAAAAAGGGGCAAAATAAGTGAATTGGGCATGACGCAGACGAGGTGCATCAGTCATGCCTGACCGGAAAAAGCATGATACGGAGGCAGAAAGTCACAGCGATACGAAGAAGAATGGTTAGCTGGTGACGCGTTGTCCGAGCTTGCGTTCGCGTCCTTCACTAAGCGCGACGATGTTCTCACGGTGGCGATAAAAAACAATCAACGGTACGATCAGATACAGCAAATACACGGGCGTGAAGAAGTTGACCGCGACCATGATGATGACCGCAAGCGCAATGATTCCTGTCGTTACCAGTACTGCGAGTGACACATAGCGAGTGACGACGACAATGAACACCCAGACTGCCATGACACCTGCAAAAAAGAGCGGCGGCATGAATGTGAGCCATGTGCCGATGGCGGTTGCCGCCCCTTTTCCGCCGCGCAGTTTGCCCGTGATCAGTTTGATAGCGAACGACCAGTTATGCCCGATGATAGCACCGACTGCGCCGATCACCGTCGCGAATCCCATTTGGTCGGGTAGTGTGAGCGCACGCATCAACAGGATCGCGGCGATGCCTTTCATGCTATCGAGAAACCATGTCAGCCCGCCCCAGAACAAACCGAGCGAACGCGCAATGTTATTCGCACCCATGTTCCCGCTGCCAATTTTGAAGATGTTGATTCCATTAAACTTGCCGACCATGTACCCTACTGGGATCGAGCCGATAGCATAGGCAAGCGCGAACAAAAAGACCGTGTCAATAATGTTCATGTAAATGCGACCTATTCCAATACGATTGCTAAATACAACCCCACGTGACGTTAATCAGCACGCATCATTATTCTGGCGCGAGAAATAAAACGGGCAAAAGCTGCCGTCGTATCGCCAAACGCAAGAACTGAATAGAGTTGATATTCTCATTTAACGCATAATCTGCCGCGAACGGATCGAGGGTTCGCCAGCGCATCGGGACAGGTTGATCCGATTGATAGCGCGTTTGTGCAAATGCTAACTCAGTCAATTCCGGCGCGGCTGCGCGCGCGCGCTCAATCATCAACAATGCGTTGGTCTGATCATCTAGTGCATCATACACGGCTGCTAAATTTGCCCAGCCACTCACGTATTCTGGAGCAAGCTGCGTGTAACGAGTGAAGGACGTAACGGCGGATAGATAATTTTCCGCGACCGCATATAAATATCCCTGCTGCTGATGATAAACGGGCATCGACGGATCGAGCATAATGATTGCATCGAGCGCCACTGCTCGCTCACCAGCGTTGCCCTCATTTACGCCGCTCATAATGTTAATGTATGCCTGGTAGGTGGCAGCACCGAAGACACCCGTCGTCAAGAGTGCGACCGCGCCAACGGCGAGCGCGGCACGAATCGTGATTCCGCGCCAGCGAAACGGGTCAGGCGGTGTGATTGTCACGGCGAGAATAACCAATAGAACGATAAAGATCGCTGGCGTGATCGCGGGTAAGTCGAGCAATTGGTGCACGCCGAACGCAATCAAAGCGATGATACCTGCGCGTAAAGGTCGCTTTTCGCGCGCTTCGAGTGCGTTGAGATTGCGGCGCGCGGCGCGCATGATAAACCACATTGTTAGAAACAGAGCGATCAGCCCGATAATGCCGAGTTCTGCGCTCACGCCTAAAAACAGGTTGTGGGCGTGAGCGTGAGGTTCGCGCGGCGGAATCGAATACAGGCGTGATAAGCCTCCGCCGAACGTGAACAAGCCTGTCCCGGTGATCGGCTGTTCGACGGTCAGTCGAATAGCAGTATCATACAAGAAAGTACGAAATTCGAGCGTGCGCCCGCCAATACTCAAAGTAGCAATTAAAAACAGCGTTATGCCGACACCTGCAATGATGAGTGTCAATCCACTTACTACAAGCGCGATTTTTGTATTTTGGGACAATGTTGCAAGATAAACACGTCTCGCTTTCACCTGATGCAGGTGATGCTCGTAAGCGAACAGCGCGATCCGCGCTGCGACGATTGCGGCGAGCGCAATCAAAGCGCCGCGCGAAAACGTGAGGAGTAAAAGCAATATCGTCGTTAGTCCGTAAAGTGTCAGCGAAAGCCGGGTAATCGGATTGCGTGACCCGATGCGCTCGAAAATGAACGGAATAATCAAGACGAGGAATGCTGCCAGTGCGTTGCTGTTGCCAAACGTACTGACCGGGCGCACGAAACCCGCTTCAAGCGCGTTGATAAACTGAAACCAGCCGATTCCAACAATCAGCGCACCGACGATCAACAGTCCGTCGATGAGTGTGTCACGGCGTAAGGTGCGGTTCGCCAATGCATCGAACAGTGCATACCAGAGAATGATATACAGCCCCATATACCACAGACCGAGCGCGATTCGCCGCCACGAGTCGAGATTGGCGAGCAGCGACAAAGCAAACGCAGCAATCCATAACAAAATCGCACCATCGAGCGGTGAGCGATACCAATTCCAACGACGACGTGCGATCCACCATCCGATCAAGCCGCCGCCGATGAGCACTACGTTGAAGGTTTTGAACATTGGTGTCAGGATGCCGTTGTAGGTCGCGCCGAGCATGATCGTGTAGAGCAAAACGACGGTGGTCACGGCAAGCGCGCGCGGTGTTGAACGCATCAATTCGTCTCCAATGTGTTGATCGCGGCGTCGATGCGGTCAAGCTGTGCCTGATCGATGTGGGGAAAGCGTTCGAGCATGAGCCTGTACACTTGCAACGCGGTTAGATCATCATTTTCAGCCGCGAGCGACTCCGCAAGTTCATACCAGACGCGCAAGTCGGTTTCGGTTGGCGGTGCACCCGTCAAACCAGGCAGCGTGACAAATTGAGCGCGGCGTCCTTGAAATAGTACGGCTTCAAAATTCTGGTCAATTATACGTCCACTGACGGCGCTGATCTGCGCGGCGCGACGTACTTCGGGCGTACGCGCCAGATCGACGCGCGCTAATGCCAAATTTTCGTAGTACGTGCCGAATTGTTCTGCAATCGCTAAATCACGCCATGCGGCGTCCGGCTCGGTGGCGAAACGTGCGTAGGCACGCTGCACATATTCGTCACCGACCGACAGCACGATCAGATTATTATCCGTATAGGTGCTGAATGCCGATCGGCGCGCGTCGGTTGCGTTCCACCACTCGTCGTTAGTCGGCGGATAGGTAATGGAGAGGATATACGCGTCACGGATTTCATCGATTGTCACGTCACTGGTCTGCTCTGTTAGCAGCGCCCACCCAAACCAGGCACCATTCCAATAGCGAATATTGGCAGCGCGTTCAATACTGGCAAATGCCGACTCTGTTTCGCCTGCCCGATTTTGTAGAACAGCAAGGTTGATCCAGCCTGTATCCCAGGTTGGTTCGAGTGCGACGGCACGCTCGAAGGCGGCGATTCGCGTGGGTAAATCGTCGGCGTTCATGCCGATCAAATAATCGACCTGGAGTTGATATAAGCGCATCGACGGATCGAGTACGAGCGCGGTTTGCGCGTCTTCGAGTGAGTTGGTGGCGACGCTGCTATTGAAATAAGTGTGTGCGCGATCCGAAATCAATAAGCCGACGCCGAAAATAGCGATCAAAGCTGTGAACAGCGCCGCCGGAAGTTTTGCGCCGCGCGGAACAGAGTCACTGACCAAACGGGACGGCGTAATACAGTAGGCAATCAAAATAAGCGGCAAAATGACAAGCGCTGTCAGCGTAAAGGTATCGAATAAGCTTTGGATACTAAAGCCGATCAGTGCCGCCAACGCCGCTTCTAAACGCAGTTTGCGTGCATCTTTTTTTGCATTGCGCCATTGCCTAAACCAAGCACCTGCGCCAACGATGACCATGACGCCCAAAAGATAAATGCCAATAACTCCTGTTTCAGCCGTCAGGTTGAGGTATAAATTGTGCGCGGTGCCCAAACGGTCATCCACAAACGTGGCATCGCGGTAAAGCCGATGACCACGCCCGAACATGCCGACGCCAACGCCTGTAAATGGATCGCGCAAGGTCATTGTGACAGCGCTCGACCATAAATCGGCACGTAAGGTGTCACCCGCCACCCGGCTGGGATCGCGGCTGATCAAGAAAACGACCCCACCGATACCTGCTGCCAGTATGCTTAAACTGATGATCAACGGAATAAGTCGATGAAGTGAGCGCCGACCCCATAGGCGCAGCACGAACAGCACGGCGATCCCAGTCGCCAGCGCAATATATCCGCCGCGCGATGCAGTGAAAATCAATACGATCAAGAGGGCTGCCGCAAGCCCCCATAACGCCGGACGATAATCTTTACGGCGCACGCTGAGCGCCCAACCCGCCGACAAGATAATCAACGGTGCGGCGAACGCCGATAACCAGGTGCTGACGCCGAACGGCTGATCCAAGCGCGGCAGCACAGGCGGAAACGGGAGTTCGGCGCTTAAAAGTGGCTCCCAACCTGCCCACCATTGATAAACCTGTACGAGTGCCGCAATAACGACGAGCGTGCCGAGCATGAAAATCGTTTCCATGACAAGGCGTTGACGACCGCGACCGATCCAATCGACCACTACAAAAAAGATCAGCGTGTGCGTAATGGGAAACCAGGCACTTTCAAAGGCGATACGTGGGTCAAGCGCCAACGCGGATGTGATCAACCACAGCGTGACCAGCGCGTAAATCAAAGGGTTGAATGGCGTTTTCGGCAGTCCGGTCGTTCTCAGTTTGCTGATCAGCCAGATGATAAGCAAGGCAGTCAGCACGACGTGATGCGCGACGCGAATGGCGAACACCTGATAGTAGTAGGTGCTGCCGCCCAAAAAGACCAAATAAAATGCTAACAGTAGGACGGCGATGCGACGCATGAGAATCCTTAAGTCACCTTATGCAGATTGCCTTCATCCTAAATCCTTCTCCCTCAGGGAGAAGGATTTCCCCTACCGCACAGGTTTTTCACCCCTCGCCCTCAGGGTTACAGGGCAGCAGGTGAGGGCTGAAAACGAGGGGCATGCGTAAGGTGAGTTTATTAGTTCAATTCGTGAACGACCGCTTCATTCCTCTAAAAAGTCCTATCCAAAAGCCGCTGCCCCATGTGATATGAATCGTCAAAAATACAAGCGGAATACGCCATTCAAAATTTGGCGCTGCTTTGAGCGAGAAAAAGAGATTAAGCCCCCCGTAAACTGTAATCCCTGCCAGCCACAACAGCGCGAATAGCGGATGAAACAACGATAGCACGCCGCCAATCAGTACCCCCGCCACGAACACTGGAGCGACTAAATGCCGCAATTTAAGCGATCCCGGATGCGTATGCAAGGTTTTGACCTTAACCATCCCATAGCGGAAATATTGATGTGCCAAAGCTGTAATTGTTTGACGCCCAAAATATTGAGATTGAATGGCAGGGTTTAAATAGACACGCCCGCCCGCCTTGATAATTCGGTAGTTGAACTCGTAATCTTCGTTGATATTTACGTGCTCATTGAATAAGCCCACGCGGTCGAATATTTCTCGCCGCCACGCACCCAAATAGACCGTATCCGTATCTTGTGCTTTTTGTGTGACATGAAACGCGGTTGGTACAGCGAACGATGACTTACCCGCGATTGCAATCGCTTTTCCCATAGGTGTTATACCAATCGGATTCATGGGTCCCCCAACATTTTGTGCGCCCGTCTGTTCAAGAGTTTGTGCGCACTGACGTACATAATCTGGAGCAATGACAGTGTGCCCATCCACACGAATGATGATCTCGCCTCGTGTATGTGGGATCGCGCGGTTTAGTCCAGCCGTTTGAATGTATGCCGGATTATCAATCACATGCACGCGGTCGGCACCCGGCAACGCGCGGATAATTTCCAGCGTTTTGTCATCGCTCATGCCATCCGCGATCAAGACTTCGATCTTATTCGCTGGATAATCCTGAGTGAGAACCGCGCCTAAACTGCGGGCGATAAACGCTTCTTCGTTGCGAATTGGCATGATGACGCTAACAAACGGTTCGTGCAATTGAACGCCTCTCAATGCTTATGTTGGTCGATACACGGCTCGAAAAGTCGCTCGAACTGTGCCGCGACGATATTACCACTTTATAAGGTCTCAACTGTTGACCGCGCACGCTGACGAAGTGAATGTCGTTCTGTGTTGTGCGCCAGCCAATACGAAATTGATTTCGCTAATGCCTGCGGCGTGCTAGCTTTTGTTATCAATTTCGGGTCAATCGTCCCCAAAATTTCGGGCGTCGTGCCGATGGGTGTTCCGATAACGGGCAACCCGACTCCTAACGCTTCGATAGTCGCCAACCCAAAACCTTCCAACGCTTCTGTAGGTAGCACGAATAAATCGGATGCAGCCAAATAAACCGGGAGCTGCGCTTCGGATACGAAGCCAAGCAGTCGCACTCGCTGTGTTAAGTCAAGTTCTGCAATCAATGCTTCGAGCGCCGCTTGCACATAGGCTTTGCCTGCAATCAGCAGCACCACGTTGATCCTATTATCGCGCAAGATTGCTGCTGCATGAATAAGATTTTCGATGCCCATGCGCGCGACTAACCGCACCATTGGTTAATGATGATGGGCTGTCAGCGGGTAAATCAAGCTATGTACGTGCATCCGCCGCATCTACGGGTTGGTAGTGCGCGGTATTCAAGCCAATCGGAATGATCTCCGATTGGAAGGGTAACCCTTGCATTAACGTTTGCAGATTGTTTTCCATAAAGCGACTACGCGCGATGATCACATCGACGCGGCGTAATCCTTGAGCGGCAACCCACAGAAGCGGCATCAGTAGTCCATATTTGCCGCGCCGCAAGTTGAGCATAATTTCTTGTGCGGTAGATGAGTGAAAAATATACACCGACAGTCTGGCGTGCATGATGCCCGCCACCTGCGCCGCCAGCAAGAAAATCGGATTATGCGCAACCACCACATCAAACGACTGATCGAGGTTTCGCAGACGCGTGATCACTTTGCCGAAAATGACAAGCGGAAAGAAACAATAAAAGGGCGACGGACGTATGATGCCCTGAACGCGATAGATATGAATTCCATCGATGACTTCAAAGGGTGGCAGTGCCGCATTGATGCCGCGCACAATTACAGTCACCATATGCCCATGCCTGACCCAGGCAATGGCTTCGTTGTACAGGCTTTTTCCGACCCCGCTTATCGCATCCGAAAAGATTTCATCGGTGAGCACGAGCAGTTTTGACGCCGTATCAAGGATAACCACCTGGAAGCGGCGCGCAAGAAGATGCGCGTTCGTGGAACTTCGCTGTATTATATGCGGGTGTACCCAAGATTGAACCACCAAGAGTTCGCTATGATTCGTGTTGCGCTAATGGATGACCATCTGTTGATTTTACGAATTCTACGCCAGGAATTGGCACGCGAGCCAGACATTCGGCTGCTGTGGGAGACCAATGACGCGACAACAATGATTGGTCAGGTTAACAGCCACACACCCGATGTACTGGTTTTGGACTTGGGTTATACCGGACAGGCTTTTGAACCTGTCTCGGCGGTACGTGATTTGAAAGCACGCTTCCCGACTATGGGTATTTTGATCTTGACGGGTTTCGATGACCCAGTGTGGATCGATGAACTCATACGGGCGGGAGCGCAGGGCTACGTTGTGAAAAGCGACGATTTTTCGCTGCGCATTGCGGATGGTATTCGTGCTGTAGCAAGCGGGCGTACATTTTTGTCGCCATCAGCGGCGGCAGGGCTGGCGAGTTCGCGCCAGCGTTTCACGTTGACTGCACGCGAACGTGCGATATTGCGGTTAGCGTCCGATGGCAAGACCAATCCCGAAATAGGCGATATGTTGGGTATCGCGCATGGGACGGTGCGGAATCATATCTCGAATATCTATGGAAAATTGGGTGTAGAAACGCGTGAAGCGGCGGTGCGTGCCGCGCAAAACCTGCGCGAACTGCCAAAACCTGGTGCAACCATGCGCCACGAACTGCGTACCCCTCTCCATGCATTGATCGGGCTGGCGCGTTTACTGCAAACGCGGCTTGAGAAAAATGGTTGGCTCGATACATCGGATGCTGATTTTCTCATGCAAATAGTGCTCGAAGCTGAACGGCTGGACGGATTAATCGAATCGATGGGGGATTGAACCGCATGGCTGGCATCAAAACCATTCTATACGTCGATGATCACCCGCCTGCGCGCCTGTTGATGACCGCGATTATCGGGGATTTGACGGATTATCGCGTAATTACAGCCGAAAATGGCGAAGAAGCGATCCGACTCGCCACACGCGAAAACCCTGATTTGTATATCCTTGATCTTGATTTACCTGATACTGATGGCGCGACGCTGGCAGAACAACTGGTGGCGCTGCATCCTGCACCTGTCATTGTCGTATCTGCGTATGCGGAAGCGATCACACGCGACCGTTTTTCACATATCGTCACCACCTATCTTCCAAAACCATTAGACCCGGATCATGTGGCAGAAACTCTTAAACGCGCCTTGGGTTGAAACCGATGGGCTGTTACCAATCGACGTTCAACAGCAAGCCGCCAAGCGAATTAATGCATATTGGCGCACGCGCGGCTGGCAGTTGGCGCTCGGCGAAGTGTTGTTGTGGATTGCTGCCATGTATCAAGGCTTGCCGTCGCCGCATTTATACGGTGCGCTGGCAATGTGTATCGCATTGATCTACCTGTTTGGCTTTTTTGTCGAATGGGCGCTGGTTTGGTTGTTCAGCATCGTCGTGCTGCTGTTAATCCAGGGATTGATCGTGAGCGGCTTGGGCGCTGTGACAGCACTCGCGCTTTTGATCCCGTACACATTCGCGGCGATGCTTTTCACAGGGCGCAAACGCACGATTTTACAGGCGTGCTGTATCGGCGCATTCTGGATCAGCCTGATTTACGAAGTGCTGCCGATTTTGCGCCAATTGCATCCACCCGGCTATATCCTGGTGAGCTACAACATTCTGCTGGCAGCATTTGTGTTTCAAACCATGCAGTTCTTGAATCACCTTGCCGTTGAGATCAATTCCGGGTATGTAGCGGCACAGGTGCGCGCGCAAAGTCAGCATTTTCTGGCGCGCATCAGCCATGAACTGCGTACGCCGCTGAACTCGGTGTTGGGGTTCGCCAAATTGCTCAAGCGGAGCGAATTAAACGAGACTCAACAAGATTATCTGCACCAGATCATCGATGAAAGCACCCAGTTGAACCGCCTGGTCAGCGATTTGCTCGACAGCGCACATTTGAACACGGGTAAACTGACGCTCAAGCACGACCTGTGCGATCTGAATGCGATATGCCGTGCTGTGGCGGATGAGCATCGCCCGTCACTTGCGCCAGAGGTGAGTTTGCGACTGGAACTCGCAGATAAATTACCGTTGTTTGAAGGCGACGCGATTCGGCTGCGTCAGATCATCGCCAATCTGGTCGGGAACGCGACAAAATATACGCTGCGCGGACAAATCGTCATCAAGAGTATCGTGCGTGAGTCGTCGGTGCTGATCGAAGTGGTAGACACCGGAATAGGCATCGCACCGGAACAGCACTCGCTGGTTTTCGTTCCGTTTGTGCAGTTGGATAATCGGCGCGTTGGCGTCGGTTTGGGGCTGGATATTGCGCTTCAACTGGCGCGGTTGCACAACGGTGATATTCGCTTGGAAAGTACCTTGGGGCAGGGGAGTACGTTTACCCTTGAACTGCCGCTCGAAAATAGTGTTGAGTGAAAGTCATTGCGAAAAGCATAAGACGAAGGCACAAACGGACCGAGACACAAACAAAAGCATGAAGTGTGCGCTTGTCATGGTGTAACCATGACGCTTGTGCGCAGACAGCAACCTGCGAAAAAGCATACGCTCAAGCCATAAAATGGAGGGGCGTATGCGACAAACAAACGTGCAATGGGCTGTATCGCAAAATATCGACTTGCGCCTGATTTTATATGCCGGGATCGCGTTGATCGTCGGATCGTTGGCGTTGATGGTGCGTGATCAACCGACGCTTGAATACCAGATGGCGCTGGCATTTGGCGCGCCCGTATTGTTTTATATCGTCGGCGGGCTGGCACTTCGATATTTGAATGCCCCTCTCGCTGCGCCCGGTATTGTAGCGACGGGCGCATGGCTGCTAGTAGTGGCAATGCTGTACTCGACGACGCTCTACGATAACATCAACGCCAATCGCGGTTTATGGTGGTTAATATCGCTCGTCGTAACAGCAATCATCACGATCACCGGTCATCGGGTCAAATTTGCGCTGTTATATCCATTGGTCTTAATCGTCCAAATCAACGCGGTAGGGGCGGTTGCAAGTGCATTGGGCATTGAATGGCAGTGGTTGACCTCGCTCTCGTTTATCCTGGTGGCTGTATGGTGGTGGGGCGTGCCGCGCCTTGTCCGAGACGCGACATGGATCACCGCTTACCGCGTCGGCGCGGCGCTGTTGATTGGTTTGCTGGTCACGTTGAGCCTGTTTTTACGCGAAAACGCATTTGTCAGTCCGATCAGCACGTCGCTCACGCTGGTACTGGGGGGCGCTGCCACGTTGTGGATCGGTGGACGACGCTCTCTCATCGCAGCGCATGGTGGCGTCTGGTTGATCGCGGGTGGATGGATCACATTTTATCTCGATTGGCTTGGCGATACTGGCGCGTTCGGGTTGTGGCTGGCATTGTTGGCAGCGAGCGCGCTTTTGATCGAGCGCGTGCTTTCGACGTTCCGCGACGGTAAGAAAAAAGGCGAAGCGACCGTTTTTGAGGTGGTGACCCGCTGGGCACTGGCGGACTTGTCGCTTGGTTTGAGCGTGATCATCTTGTTGTGGACAGCGCGTAATATCGATGCCGCATCGCCGCTCATTGTCCTCATTACGCTCCTGGTCACATGCGGCGTGTGGATCGTCGGTGGGCTGGTCTATCGTCTGCCCGCGCTGCTGCACGCGGCGTTATGGGTGCTGCCTTTGCCGGTCGCGCTGCTGTTCACGTATCTCGCGCCGTGGTACTGGTCGCTGGCGCTGATGGGTGTCGAATGGCAGTTGCTCGCCGTAGGTTTCATTGTCATTGGTCATGTGATGGCGCGGCGGCGTCCGTCGATACGGCTGCCATTTTTTGCGTCGGGCTATTTCTATCTTGGCTTTGGATTAACACTAACGTTGAACAGCCCGCAGGCGTGGCTGCCAATCAGCTTAGGGGTGATGACTCTCGTCATGCTGATCACGGCGGGGCTGGTCTTAGCAGAACGTCATCGTACATGGGATTGGCTGATCGACCGCGTGATCCGGCAAAAATCGTATCCGATCATGCATCAAAGCGCGCGCAACATCTTCCTGTTGATTGGGAGCTGGTTCGCAGCGATCTGGTTGGTGATCATGCTGCCGTTGACTGGACTCGATACGGCGCAGCAGGGGATGATGCTGGTTTTGTTGAGTGCGGCGTGGTTCGTGATCGGGCGGACACTGATGACGACGCCGCGTTTTTCGGGCTGGATGGTATACAGCGCGGGATGGATGTTGTGGTTGATGGGACTGCTGCTGGTCTTTTTCTCTCCGGTGCAGGCGATTTTGACGATGATTGTTGGCTTGATCATGTGCGGCGAAGCGGTATGGCGCACCCGCGCCGCCTATTGGATGCCGATTGTCATCCTGCAAATTGGATTCGTGATCGTGCAAGCGGCATATTTACTTATGCTCGATGCCAATCTGATTTTGTTGACGTTGATGATTGCCATTGCTTTGGGCAGCATGGTCTTAGAGCAGCACGGGAATAAGCGATTGGCACGTTTTGGTAAACTTGCGGTGATGACTGGAACTGGCATTGCGTGCTTAACGTGGCTGACTTATATACGCCCTGAAAGCACGCTGCTGGTTACGATCTTGGCGGCGGTGGCGCTGCTGCGTTATCGCCATTGGTCGTTGATCGTGGTTTTGAACGTGCTGGTTATGGCGATGTTGGCGATGATGAACCCGCATACCTATGTATGGTACGGCGCGTTCGTCATGCTGGCGGGCGTTAACAGCGTGCTCGCGTGGTGGGTAAAAGGAATCCGCGCGTGGTATACGCCGATCACGTTTGCGATTGGTGCGGCGGTCGCTTTCGGGGTTCAATTTCCTGCGTTATGGGAGATTTACGTCTATGGGTTCATACTGGCGTTTTTGGTCGGATTGTGGCGCGCTGGCTTGCTGATCCCATTGTTGATCATTGTGGCGGCGGTCATTGCCGGCATGATGCTGTCCAAAATGATGATGATGATCGCGGCAATCAATGTCTGGTTGATACCGCTCACTGTAGGCGTCAGCCTGATGGGCGCTGCGATATGGATGGAGCGGCGGCGGGGGAAATCAAAACTTGACCCCCCAACCCCGTTGGGCTAAGGGGAGAAATAAGGCTGATTTTGCTTTAGATAGGTTCGGGGATGGGATGGGTTTTGTTCCATGTGTCGAGCGCGTCATACAATTGATCCATCGAATCCAGCACAAAAAACTGTGGGTGATAAGCGTGTGGGCTGGCGGCAACTGTCTCGAAGGCGGCAATATCGAATGGTAGCAGTTTTACAGACCCATCAAAGGCGCGGGCGAGTTCGGCTTTGGACGAGAGTAACCCCGCGCCGATGGCTTTGAGTTCGCCGTGTTCTTTGATTAATCCGAATTCGACCGTATACCACCACATCGTCTTGATCGAGTAACGCTGTGAATCGGGGTGTACGAGTGTAGTATCGCCAAAACGCTGGCAATAATTGGCAAATTTACGATCTGCCATGAAGGGCAAATGACCGAAGGTATCATGAAAAATATCGGGGAGCGGCGTGTAATCGATATCCTGTCGGTCGCGGATATATTCGGTGATCAAAAATTCGCGCTCGCGCATGGCGACGAACCAATCTTGATCGCTGGAATACTGAATATCGGTGCTGACCAAATTCCAACCAACAAGGTCGAACAGCACAGTGTCCATCACTGAAAAATCGGGAATATAATCGCGCGTGACGTTGAGCTTGTCGATGCCTTCCAGCCACAACCGCGAGGCATAACGCTGCGTCTGTTCCCACTGACGATTCGCCATCATGCGCCATCTGTCATGGGCGTCGTCGGAGAAAGCGACAAAAGGACGACGGGTTTTCATAAAATGACTCCTTTTCAAGCGGGCATAACCCGCTATACCCCTACACTTTCGGACGTTCTAAGCTAAAAATTTCCCCGATGCGGGTGTAATTGCTACCTGCCATACGACCAATCGGGTCGAGTTTTGTTACATCGATCTTGTTGTCACCGAGCATGACCGACTCATCGACGTGTAAATGCGTCACGCGACCGACGACGACGCTGCCGCCACCCGGTTCGTCGCTGAGATCGAGAATATGGGCGACCTGGCATTCAAAATGGATTGGGCTTTCGGCGACGCGCGGCGGGCGCACGGTCAGCGATGGAAACGGCGTAAGTGCGGCGCGCTCAAATTCGTTGATGTCCGAGTCATATTCGCCAGAGGTCAGGTTCATTGCTTCTGCCAGCGCGAACGTGACAATATTGACGACGAACTCGCCTGTTTCTCGTACATTGCGGAGTGAATCTTTTTGTGCGCCATCGTGCGTCCGAATCATAGGGCAGAACAGCACATGCGGCGGGTTGGCGCACACCGCATTGAAGAACGAATACGGTGCCAGATTCGGTCGTCCGTCGGCGCTGATCGTCGAAATCCAGCCGATTGGACGTGGCAAAATCGATCCGATCATGAATTTATAAAACGACTGCCATGTGGCGGACGACGGCGTAATATCCATACAGCGTTATTCTCCATCTCCGGCAAGCCAGCTTGACATATAGTCTGGTTTTTCGAACGTGATTGCGCTGGTCGTCAAGTGCAGCGGATTAAATGTATCGACCATGACCGCGAGTTCTTCGGTCAGTTTCGCGCCGATACTGGCTTCGGTCGCCCCTGGCTGCGGACCGTGTGGTAATCCGCTCGGATGCAGCGTAATATCGTATTTCTCGATACCCTTGCGCGACATGAAGTTGCCATCGCAGTAATAGATCACCTCGTCGCTGTTGACATTCGAGTGATTGTACGGCGCAGGGATCGCGTTCGGATGATAATCGAACAAGCGCGGCACGAACGAACATACCACAAAATTCCAGCCCTCAAAGGTTTGATGTACGGGCGGCGGTTGATGCACACGCCCCGTAATCGGCTCGAAATCACGAATGTTGAAAATCCATGGGTAAAGATAGCCATCCCAGCCCACGACATCGAACGGGTGATGATCCAGCACATGGCGGGTGATATGGTCGCGCGCTTTGACTCGGACTTCAAATTCACCACGTTCGGTATGCGTTTCCAGTTCTGTCGGCACGCGAATATCACGTTCGCTGTACGGCGCATGTTCGAGTAGTTGACCGTAGTTATTGCGGTAGCGCTTGGGGGGCTCGATTTGTGACGGCGACTCGATCACGAAAAAGCGTGCATCTGGTGTATCGAGTGTCAGTTGCCATGTCGTCCCATAAGGGATTACGATGTAATCACCGGGTTCAAATTTCAAATTACCAAACTGCGATTTGAAAACACCCTGCCCTTCATGCGTAAACCAGACTTCATATGCCTGTGCATTGCGATAAAACGTGTCCATGCTTCGCATTGGGCGAGAAATGCCCAGCGTAACGTCTTTATTGCCCATCAGCACGTGACGTGCCGATACCGCGTCGCCGCCTTGTTGCACAGGCGATGTCGTAAATGCGCGGTGACGCAGCGCGCCAAAATCGACGTATTCTGGCATCGACACGCCGCAATCCTCGGTATGGACGACGCGCGGCGGCAAAAAATGGTGATACAACAGCGATTGAATACCCGAAAAACCTTCTAAGCCCATGACTTCTTCGCGGTACAAACTGCCATCGGGCTTGCGAAATTGGGTATGGCGTTTATGAGGAATAGCGCCCAAATGATGATAAAAAGTCATTGTTCAGCTCCTTACTTTTTTTCTCGCCTACACTATTGCGCAGTATGCCGAGCCGCTCGATTTCGAGTTCAACGACATCGCCGGGTTGTAAATAAGGACCATGACCGCCTGTTACTTCCAGCAAACAGCCTGTGCCGACAGTGCCAGAGCCGATCACATCTCCAGGATTGAGAAACACATCCTGTGATGCGCGCGCGAGTATGTCGCCAAAAGAAAAATACAGGTCGCGCATGTTGCCGCGCGACCGTTCTACCCCATTCACACGTGCGATCATCTCCAAATCGTACACACCTGCATGCTCGGTATGACGATCCGCGAGTTCGTCCAAGGTAACGACGACGGGTCCCAACGACGACGCGAAATCTTTACCTTTGGCAGGTCCCAGCCCAACTTTCATTTCTTCGCGCTGCACGTCGCGCGCTGACCAGTCGTTGAAAATGGTAAATCCCAGGATATGGCGTTCGGCATCATTTGGGTCAATGTCGATGCCGCGCGTGCCGATGATGGCTGCGATCTCCAACTCATAATCGAGCGCGTTGGTATACGACGGGTAAGGGATTGTGTCGTTATCACTATAAATTGCACTCGTGTTTGAGAAATAGAACACAGGAAAGCGATACCATTCGGGCGGGACTTCACGCCCGCGATTGGCATTGGCGGTCTTAACGTGCTGCTCGAACGCGTAAAAATCACGCAAACTGGTAATCGTAGGGAGCGGAAGGCGTGCCATGACGATTACAGGTTGCCTCGGCGTTCTTGTTCCAGTTCAATGGCTTCAAATAGCGCCTTGAAGTTACCCTTGCCAAATCCCTGGCTCCCATGCCGCTCGATGACTTCGATGAACATCGTCGGGCGATCCTGGAGCGGACGCGAGAAAATTTGCAGCAAGTAACCTTCGTCGTCGCGGTCTACCAGAATGCCGAGTTCGCGAATTTTGTCCATATCCTCGTTGATATGACCAACACGCGCTGGCAAAATCTCGTAGTATTCGTCGGGGACGCGCAAGAATTCAATTCCGTTGGCTTTAAGCTGGCGCACGGTGTTCAAAATATCACCGGTTTGCAGCGCGAGATGCTGCACGCCTGGTGTCATGTAATAATCGAGATATTCTTCGATTTGACTCCGGCGTGCGCCGTCGGCAGGTTCGTTGATAGGGAACTTGACACGCCCGTTGCCGTTCTGCATGACTTTCGACATGAGTGCTGAATATTCGGTGCTGATGTCTTTATCATCGAAGTGGAGCAATTGGCGAAAGCCCATCACATCATGATAATAACTTACCCACTGATCCATTTTGCCCAACTCGACGTTGCCGACAACATGATCGACCGCGACCAGTCCAGACGGCTGCGCTGCAAGATTGAGTGGTTTGTAGCTGGGCATGAATGTACCTGTGTAGTTGCTGCGATCGACGAAGACATGCAGTGTTTCGCCATAGGTGTAAATCGCGCTCGTGCGTATGACGCCAAATTCGTCGCTTTCTTCACGCGGACTCCAAGCCACCTGTGCCCCGCGTGAAGTCGTTGCTTCAAACGCTTGCGCCGCATCATCGACGGCGAGCGCGACCACTTTGACGCCATCGCCATGCAACAAATGATGCGCTGCGATATTGTGCGTCGCTTGATACGCCGCCGAGACAACCAGACGAATCTTGCCCGACTCCAGTACGTACGAGGCGAATTCACGATTGCCCGTTTCTAAGCCGGAATACGCGACGGGGGTGAAACCGAAGCCCTTCCACCAGTAGTACATTGCCTGTTTAGCGTTGCCGACATACAAATGCAGATGATCTATGGCTTTGATCTGCAAAAAGTCGGCTTCTTCGGTCATCGGACGGTTGCTTAACAGTGTATCTACCATTTTTCAGTCCTTTCATAAAATTGGTTTTATCAACGAATTCAGTTTACGGACGACCACCCATTGGATTACCCCTACGAGAGCACAAATTCTTGATTGAAAACCGATGCGAGACGCTCGACGGCGGTATAAATCAGGTCAGGCGGCAAGATACTGAAATTCAGCCGTAGCGCGTTGGTAAAATGTCCGTCGATACTAAACGCAGCGCCGGGAATATAAATGACCTGGCGGTCAATGGCGTCTTGAAACGCAGCGGTTGTATCTACGCCGTCGGGCAGTGTCATCCATACGAATAATCCGCCTTGTGGACACGTCCACGATGCGACTCCGCTAAAATGCATTTCCAACGCGGACATCAGCGTGTCGCGCCGTCGCCGATTTTCTGTATTCAAGCGTTCCAGGTGCGGTTCAAGTAAGCCGTTCGACAAAAATTCATAGACGGCAGTTTGCGTTAGTATCGATGACTCCAAGTCCATCGATTCGCGCACGACCGTGATTTTGGGAAGCAGCGCGGGCGGCGCAACAATCCAACCCAGACGGGCAGAAGGTGCAAACATCTTCGAGAACGATCCGACATAAAAGATAAATCCGTCGCGGTCGAAGGCTTTGATCGGGGGGAGTGGGTCGCCTTCAAAACGCAGTGGTGAATACGGATCATCTTCGATGACAGGGATTTGATACTCTGTGGCGAGTGCCGCAATACGACGGCGTTTTTCCAACGACAAGCTGACGCCGAGCGGGTTGTGAAAATCGGGAATGATGACGGCGAAACGTGGACGTTGTGTTTTGAAAATCACTTCGAGCGCATCGGTATCTGCGCCCGTTGCCAAATCGGTTGGGATTGTGCGAACATGGGCACCGCGACCAGCAGTTATTTGCTGAATACCGGTAAATGTAGCCGCTTCGATTACAGCAGTATCGCCTGGATCAAGCAGTAAACGCGACAAAATTGCCAAGCCCTGCTGCGCGCCACTTGTGATGAAAATATGTTCCGGCTCACAATCGACGCCACGTCGATGCATATAAGCCGCGATCCACGCGCGTAAGCCCGGATGCTGCGGGTTATATTGCAATAAGCGCGCACCGTCGCGCTCCAAGACATAATTCAGGCAGCGTCGGTATTCGTCCAGCGGCAGCATTTCGGTGGCAGGTAATCCGCCCGCCAGCGATAAAATTCCTGGCGCAGTCGCCAGCGACAACAAATCGCGCATGACCGACCGTTTGAGACAACTGACTTCCTGACTCAGTGTGATCATTCATGTCCATTCTGCTCTAGTGGCAGCGATAACGTGTTCTTGATTTCGCCTAACACTAAACTGGTAGAGACACGCGAGACGCCAGGGATGCGTGTCAGTTTGTCCATGAGCAAGCGCTCTAGTTCTTTGCGGTTGCGTACGACGACCTTGAGCAAATAATCGAAATCTCCGGTCAAGAAGTGGCATTCCAAAACTTCGGGCATTCGCCGCACTTCGTCATGAAACCGATCGATCTGTTCCGGTTGATGCATTTGTAGTGTGACACCGACCAAACACAGCATGTCGTAGCCTAGCTTTTCGCGGTTGAGTACCGCGACATACTGTTTGATATAACCCAGCGTTTCAAGCTGCTTGATACGTGCGTGCACTGCGGGCGGCGATAGTGAAATGCGGCGGGCGAGTTCGGCGTTGGTAATCGCACCATCAGCTTGCAACGCTGATAAAATCGACCGATCAATGTCATCGATGTTCTTGTTCATAATCTTTCACCATTTCGACAATGTGTCAAGTAAAATTCGGCATATTGGTAAGTATACCGAATTTTGGTAATGAAACACGCAAATTTGGCGACGATTATTTATTTCTGCGATCCATGCTGCGCTAGAAGCAAGGAGAAATCAAAAAGGCGACCTATTGGTCGCCTCTAAGCATGATACCGCTTTGCTAGTTCGTGGGTTCGCCGGATGAATTTGTGGCTGCAATCCCTTGTTCCATCATCGATTCATTCAGCTCACTGTGTGTTTCTTCGACTTGGTCAGGAGCATTTTCTGGCGTATCGACTTCACTCGAAATCAAAACTACGACCGATCGCGATGTGAGCATCAGATTTTTCTGATCGCTCAACAACACTTCGTCGCCGGGTGTACAAATATCGAACGGTGCATCGACACCCGTATTGACGAACACAAACCATTGACGACCGGGCAATTCTGGCAGTGCGAAGTGTTGGTCTTCCCAGTGCATATTCATGGCGACAAAAACGTCATTATCCGTCGCCAAACCGCCTTTAGCATGTTTGCCGCTTAGCAAGAATGCCAAAGTCAAGCGTTCTTCGATGGAATTTTCACTTGAAAGCTCGACATCGTACCATGAAATATCGGGGATACCTGCGTGTCGATAATCTATGCCTTGCAGATGATAACCGTGACGCAGCACGGGATGTTCGTGCCGAAATGCGATTATGTGCTTGAAGAAATTATAGATTTCCTGGTTTTGTTCGATGAAAGACCAATCGAACCAGCTAATCTCGTTATCCTGGCAGTAGGCATTGTTATTTCCGCCCTGCGTACGCGCGGCTTCGTCGCCCATCATGAACATGGGCACGCCTTGACTGACCATCAGAATGGCAATGGCGTTCTTTATCAGCCGTTTGCGCAAACGGAGAATTTCCGGATCATCGGTTGGTCCTTCGACGCCTGCGTTCCAGCTATTGTTATCGTTCGCACCATCGCGGTTGTCTTCTCCGTTGGCGTCATTATGTTTGTCATTGTAACTGAACATATCTGCCAGGGTGAAGCCATCATGAGCGATGACGAAGTTGACCGACGCGATAGGTCCGCGATTCGGGTACAGATCGCGCGACCCCATAATGCGTTGGATCATTTCCGGGACTTGTCCCGCGTCGCTGCGAAGGAACTTACGAAGTGCATCTCGATATTTTCCGTTCCATTCTGCCCAACGCCCATAATCGGGGAATGCGCCAACATGATACAGACCGCCCGCGTCCCACGGTTCTGCGATCAGCTTGGTGCGGCGTAAAATTGGGTCGTGTGCGATGTTTTTGAGCAGCGGCGGATCGCCCAACGGCATTCCGTCTTCACGGCGCGCCAAAATCGATGCCAGGTCAAAACGGAAACCATCGATATGATATTCCGTCACCCAATGCCGCAGCGCATCGATGATGAACTGCATCACCGCGGGATGATTGCAGTTAAACGTGTTGCCGGTGCCGCTAAAATTGTAATAATAGCCTTCGGGCGTCAGCATATAGAACGTACGATTGTCGATGCCGCGAAACGAAAGCGTTGGTCCGTTTTCGTTGCCTTCGGCGGTGTGATTGAAGACCACATCGAGAATGACTTCGATTCCCGCACGGTGCAGTTCGCGTACCATGTACTTGAATTCTTCGACTTCGCCTCCCGACGCGCCACCCGCCGCTAAACCCGCTTTGGGAGCGAAAAAGTTGACGGTACTGTAACCCCAGTAGTTGATGTTGGCTTCGGGTGGCGGCACAACAGGAGCGTTTTCAAGTTCGTCGAAATCGTAGACAGGCAGCAGCTCGACAGCGTTGACGCCCAACGCCTTTAGATAGGGGATTTTTTCGACGAGTGCGCCATATGTGCCCGGATGATAAGTGCCTGACGAAGGATGCGCGGTAAAGCCGCGTACATGCATTTCATAAATAACCAGGTCTTCAATCGGCAGATGGAGCGTGGTATCGCCTTGCCAATCGAAGTCGTGCCAAACGACGCGTCCGCGATACTTAAATTCATTGCCGTTGTGAAACAGATCCCCGCGTTCGCGCCATGTTCCACGCCCAGTCACGGCGTGCGCATAGGGGTCGAGCAGCACGATATCCGGGTTGAAGCGATGTCCCGCCTGCGGGTCGAAGGGACCAAACATGCGATAGCCGTATTCGATATCGCGGTAATCGATGTTGTAGACCGCCATCGTCAAAACGTTGCCCGCGAGAAATTCATCCGGGAATCGAATTTCTGCGAAGGGTTCGGCATCGCGTTTGCGATATAACACGAGTACGCAGCCCGTCGCATTGAGCGAAAAGACAGAAAAGTTGACACCGTTAGGGATTGGCGTTGCGCCAAATGGAATTGCCCGTCCACGCCCTATTGGAAGCGGACTATGGGTATAATCGGATAATTTGCGTTGTGGCTCGAAAACCTGTGGCGCTGTAGGAGCGGTCTCCGATTCGGGTTGTATTTCGGTTTCAGTTACAGGTTGTTCTTTTATGAGTTCTGGTGTTTGTGCGGGGGTCGCTTTTTTACGCGGCATTGTTGACTTCCTTAAGCATAAATGACGAGCCATATCGTAGCAAATTTTATGTCAAGGTGATGTGCTATTCTTCCTATTCTTAGTTAGGTGGTTTTATGACGCAAACAGACATGATAGATTTGAAAACGGGGTATCCCGATGAGTCGCTTGTCCCACGCGAAACAATCGCGCGTTTGGCAGCAGAAGTTTTACACAGCGGGCGTGGATTTCAATATGCCGGTGATATTGCCGGGTCACTGCACACGCGCGAACAATTGGCACATTGGTTGACCACGCTTTACGGTCAACGTGTGAGCGCAAGTGAGTTGGTGGTCACAACGGGCGCGCTGCATGGTATCGATATTTCGTGCCGTGCGCTGACACTGCCAGGCGATGTCGTTGTCGTCGAAAGCCCGACCTTTTATTATGGCATGACGATTATTCAAGCGAATCATGTGCAAATCATCGGCGTCTCGATGACGCCCGACGGCATCGATCTTGACGCGCTCGAAGGCGTATGTCGTCAATATGGCAGTCGAGTCAAAGTTGTGTATACGATTCCCGCGTTTCATAATCCGACTGGGATCAATGCCAGCATCGCCACGCGGCATGGGTTGATTGCACTTGCACAGCGTTATCACTTCACAATTCTGGAGGATGTGACCTATCAACCGCTTTACTTTGATGAGCCGCCTCCGCCGATCATCCGTACCTTGGAAAATGCTCATCGGGTCGTGACGATCGCGTCAGTTTCTAAGCTGCTTATGCCCGCAATCCGCATTGGATGGATACTTTCGACGCCGGACATGCTCGAACGCTTAAAAACATACAAAGGCGATGGTGGAACGAGTATGTTCAACTCTGAAATTGTCGCGCAGTATCTGGAATCGGGAGCATTCGACGCCCAAGTGAATCATGCGCGTCAGCTATACGCAAAGCGGCATGATGCGATGGTGAAAGCATTGAAAACCTGTGCGCCAGCCTGGCTGATGTGGCAAACGCCGAATGGCGGTTATTTTATCTGGGCGACGCTCCCAGAAGGGAAATCATGCAAGAAACTGCACGATTTGTGCACGGCACATGGCGTTGATTTTTTTGTCGGCGCTGCATCATATACCAATGGTCAGGATGATCGTCATTTTCGATTATGCTTCGCGTACTCGAATGAAGCCGATATTGAACGTGGCATCACGATTTTAGGCGAGTGCCTACATCGACTAGATTAATGTGCGATCGTGCGATAAATAAATAGGGCGGCATTCCTACTTCGATGCCGCCGAACTGTTTATAATTCTCTTTGTTTTCTTGGATAAAAGTCATTGGAACTCACACGATGAACACAAATAAAATAACATCGACGGTTGAACCCGCGCTTGACGCGCTCATTAGCGGTGATCATGGATCGCCGTTCGATTTGCTTGGAGCACACGTCCTCGATAATGGTCAAACCCTGATCAGGGCACTGCGTCCACACGCGTCAGCCTTAACCTTGCTGCTGCCAGACGATGAGCGCGCCCCGATGCAAAAAATCCGCCCCGAAGGTTTATTTGAGGTCACGGTCGCAGCAACTATCGAAGGTGTGTATCGCCTTGAAGAACGCGGCACGACAGGCATTGTCAAGACCGTCTATGATGCATATGCCTTTAAGCCGATCATGGGCGAATTAGACGAGTATTTGTTCCGCGAGGGCAAACACTTGAACAGCTATGACTACATGGGCGCGCATTTGACCGACATCAACGGTGTTCAGGGCACGCGATTCGCAGTCTGGGCACCCAATGCCTTTTCGGTGAGCGTGATCGGTGACTTTAACGATTGGGATGGTCGCGTGCACCCGATGATGCTGCATGGCGAGACGGGCATCTGGGAATTGTTCATCCCCTACGTCATCGAAGGGGCGCTGTATCGCTATCGCATTCGGTCGAGCAATATGGGTTATCGCGCCGACAAAAGCGACCCGTACGCATTCTACAGCGAAGTGCGCCCGCGCAATGCGTCGGTGGTGGCGTCACTCCAGCATCATGAATGGCGCGACTTTGACTGGATGGCGAAACGTGCCAGCAGTCTTGACCCGCTTGATCAACCGATGTCGATCTACGAAGTCCATCTCGGTTCATGGCGTCACAACGAGGACGGCACCTGGTATGGCTATCGTAAATTGGCGGAAACGCTCGTCCCATACGTCAAAGAACTTGGTTACACCCATATCGAACTGATGCCCGTCGCGGAGCATCCATTCGATGCGTCGTGGGGCTATCAAGTCACCGGCTATTTTGCACCAACGAGTCGTTATGGAAGACCTGCGGATTTCATGTATTTCGTCGATCAGTGTCATCAAAACGGTATCGGCGTGATTTTGGACTGGGTACCAGCGCATTTTCCGAAAGACGGTCATGCACTCAGTTATTTTGATGGCACGCACTTATACGAACATTCAGATGCGCGCAAAGGTGAACATCCTGACTGGGGAACGTACATTTTCAATTATGGGCGCAACGAAGTCCGTAATTTCCTGATTGCGAATGCGCTGTTTTGGCTGAAAACATATCATATCGACGGGCTGCGTGTCGATGCCGTATCGTCGATGCTGTATCTGGATTTTTCTCGCAAACAAGGCGAATGGGTGCCCAACGAATTCGGCGGGAACGAAAATCTGGAAGCAGTATCTTTTGTTCGTGAGGTCAATTCGTTGATTTATCAGGAAGCACCCGGCACCATGATCATCGCCGAAGAATCGACTGCTTGGGCGATGGTATCGCGTCCGGTCTATATCGGCGGTTTAGGTTTTACCTTCAAATGGAATATGGGTTGGATGCATGACACGCTCGATTATCTGGAAAAAGACCCGATTTTTCGTCGTTACAATCATCATAAGCTGACGTTTTCGATGGTGTACGCCTTCAATGAAAATTTCGTGTTGTCGCTCAGCCATGACGAAGTCGTACATGGGAAAAAGTCGCTGATCGAGAAAATTCCTGGCGATTGGTGGCAGAAATTCGCGTCGCTGCGTTTGTTATACGGCTATCAGTGGACGCATCCCGGCAAAAAATTGTTGTTCATGGGTCAAGAATTCGGTCAGTGGCGCGAGTGGAGTGAGGCGCGCCAGCTCGATTGGGACTTGCTTGACCATGAAACGCATCGCGGTCTGAAGCGTTGGATGACCGACTTAAACGCCGTATATACAGCCCAGCCCGCGTTGTATCAACATGATTTCGACGCCAAAGGCTTCCGGTGGATTGACGCGGACGATTCCGATAATAGTGTGTTCGCATATATCCGGTTCGCGGATGACCCGAAAGATTTTGTCGTCATCGCAGCGAATTTCACACCTGTGCCACGTTACGCCTATCGGCTTGGCGTCCCAGAAGCAGGGCATTACATCGAAGTGCTTAACAGCGACTCTGGGCATTATGGCGGCAGCGATGTCGGCAATAGCGGTGGTGTTGATAGTGAAGTCGGCGAGTCACACAGCTTGCCGCACAGTGTGACCTTGACGATTCCGCCGTTGGGGATGTTGATGCTGAAGTTAAAGAAGTAATCGAGCAGTTGAATGAAAAGCCTGAACCGCAGCGCGTGCAAAGAAACAGGCTTTGCCTTCTCTGCGGTTCAAAGTTTTTATGCGTTCAGCGACATCATGCTGCTGGCGAGAAAGACGACACCCACAATCAACAACGCGATCGCGACAAACCCGGCGCCCTGAAAAATACGCCATCGACTTTCGCCCAGGAAAAATCCGCCGATGCCGATTGCCAAAAGACCGACTGCGAGCAGAACTGGCACGCGATTCGGAATTGGCAATAACGGATCGACGACAGGAGCAGATGGCGTCGGCGTCACAATCATGGTGGGGCGAAAGTCGTACACACGGTCGAAATCGCCTTCGCGTGCGACCGTGATGCGCAGACGCCACGAACCCGCAAGGCTGATATTCGCCCCGGTAACGCTATAAATGCCGCCATCCTGTGGCTCAAACCGCAGTTCGCTTTCGCCGCCGCCCTCGCTCATATTGCGAAACAGCATACGAATTCGTTGTGCGTCAGCGACGGGTTGATCGTCATCATTACGCAGCGTAAGCGTGAACGTATTGCTACCGACGTAACCGGGCGTGATTTCAAGCGCCGCATTGATATCGTTAGTCGATAATGTTTCTGTGATCGGGTTTGGTGGAATGATGGCGGCTTGCGCCGCGACTCGTGCATCATAGACACCTTTCGCGGGCGCAATCGAGGTCATGGCACCGACAACGCCCAGTATTGTCACCGTCAACACGATTTCTGCTGTTACCGTGCTGCGTAAACGACCACCCCAAAGGTCTCTGCCCGCGTTGAGTCCACGTTGTGTATAAATCAGGTTGATTGCCGCCAGCCCAAACAACGGTATGAACAAACCGAGCTTGATCACAAGCAGATTACCGTAAGTGGTGGTTAACAACGCGTCGAGTGTGTTGACATGCAGCCAGGCGGCAAACAATCCGGTGAGCACCAAACCCGCGACTGCGACGCGCGCGAAATTCGAGAAATAGCCGACAAGCGCAGCGAGTTTGTCCGCCGACGGATTATAATACCTGCGCGTCGCGATGATGACGCTGACAAACTGAATCAAGCCACCAACCCATAATGCAGTCGCCCCGATGTGCATCCAATCCGCCACAATCGCTGCCGTAACATCACTTGGCGCGGCGCTGGCATGGCTGAATAAACTGGTGGTGAGCAGCGAACCCGCGCCGAGGAGCAGAGCGACCCACAAATACCACCGATCTTTCGCTGCCAGATATAATGTGCCGCCCAGACCGAACCAAAACGCGATGCGAATCACCCAGATTTGACCGAAACGCGTGCCACTTACAAGCTGGTTAATAAGGGGACTGGTGAGCGTTTCATTGATCGGTACGCCCGTCGCCAATGAGACTTGCAGCAGCAAAATCAGCGCGCCGGATAGACCGAGCATCACCCATGCCAACCAGATCAACGTACTCATACGCCGTTCAATGATTGCATCGCCGGATGGCAGGGCGGGTGTCCATACGAACAGCCAGAAGCCAATGCTGCCGATGGTCAAGGCTTGGGCGAAGAAGTTGACCCAGCGAACTAAAACACTGGGAATAGGAATCGGTTGTTCGATGTCTTGAACGCTAAACGCACCCGCAGCGCCGCCGCCGATCAAAAATGGGAATGATCCTTGTGTCGGGTGTCCGTCGGCGGCAGAAACGACCCGCCAGTTGATCGTGTATAAACCATCGCCAAGCATTGGCAATGGAACATACATCATGTGATTGTCGGCGGCGTCAATGACGGTATTTGGGAGTTCGACATCATTTCCGACCGCATCGATAAGTGAAATGCGGCTGAAATCGGATTCCAGCGGTTCAGTAAACCGTAATCGAATTTCGCTCGGTGTACTTTCCAGAACTGCATTGGCATTTGGCGAAGACTCGGCAAGCTGTGCATGTGCCAAGACCGCCTGTGCGCTCAGTGCCGCCAAAATACCCACAATCAGCCATGATAGGACGGCGCGTAGATGTGAACGGAGCATACAGCCTCGAAGTAACCTCGACAGTGGAATGATGATAAATATTGCACAGGATCACAAAAAATCACAAGTCTTGATCTCTGCTGCCGAAGCTGTGTATAAATGAGGCAGATAATCATTGAGTGGATGATGCTGTTGAAACGAATTTTCAGTGTATTTGTCAGTGCTTGTGCTGTCCTGAGTGGTTTGTTGTGGAGTATCTTGCCTGCTGAAACGCAAACGCCGCCGTTATTGACGCCGATTCCCACATCTATCACGACGGCACTTCCCGCATTGACACGGGCATTAACATTAACCGCTACTCCTTTTGCACAGGCGTCGACGACTCCAAGCCAGACACCTACGCTCACGCCGACTTCAACAGCATGGCTGACTGAAACGCTCGTCAGCAGCCGTATTGAGACCGTTGAAGCCGTGCTGACCAGCTTGATCACGCCCAGCGCAACCGTTAGCCCAACAATAACGCCCACTGCGACCGCAACCGAAATTCCGCGTACGTTTGTGTTTACCGCTTACGATCTGTCCTTTAGCTGGGAAGTCCGCGATGGACTCAATGCCTATTCCGATATCGATCTACAGGTGACGTTCACGTCGCCAACAGGTGAGTCAATGAGCGTTGGCGGGTTCTTTTATTCGCTGAACGAATATCGAGTGCGGGTGCTGCCAACGCAGGTTGGGCGTTGGCAATGGCGCGCTGCGATTACCGATGGGGTAGAACATGAAGCATACGATGGATCATTTATCGTGCTGGATACGGATACACGCGGCGGCATTCAGCCAAATCCGTCCAATCCCATGCGTTGGGTCTACGATGATGGTACGCCGTATTATCCGATTGGGTTGAGTGATTGTGTGCGTGATAGCAACCGCGACGGCGATTTTTTCAACGATTTTGGCTTCGATGCGCAGCCGAACACGGTCAACCTTGAAACGTATTTGTTCGCGCATGGCAGCGCGGGGTTTAATCTGTTTCGGTTTAGCAATGGCAATTGTATGCCGTACCTGTATCAGGTGGTCAGTGCCGAGGGAAATCAATTTTGCGGACCGTGCGGGCGCACGGTCGATACGCTGTTCGAGCGACTGCGGCAGTACGGGTTTCATATCTATATGGATATTTTTGGGTTCGTCCCGCCTTATGCCGACGATGCGTCAGCATTCGATGATCCGCTCAAGGTCGAGAGTATACGTGCGGCGGTGCGCTATGCGGTCAATCGATACGGTGCTTATGTCGATTTTTGGGAGATTATGAACGAAGCGACGCCGGTGGACGATCGGTATTACACGCTCGTTATCGACGCGATCCGAGACAGCGATCCGTATCAGCACCCGATCAGCACCAGTTGGGAGCGTCCCGAATTGGAGTTGTTCGATGTAATATCCCCGCACTGGTACGAGCGTGAAAACGAACTGGCATCAGATGCGGCGACGCTCGATCAGATTACACCGCTTAGACGCTATAACCGTCCGATTATTTTTGGAGAGCAGGGGAACGCATTTCAGAATTGGGATGAGCGTTCTGGGTTGCGTATGCGTATACGGGCGTGGACGGCATTATTTAACGAAGCCGCATTAATCTTTTGGAATACCAGCTACGACCGCAATTACCAGAATTCGGGTGCGGCGAATGTGTATATTGGCGTTGAAGAACGGCATTCCATCAACATACTTCAAGATTTTGCGGCGCGGTTGGATGCCGACATCACAATGTTTGAACCGATACGGTCTGTGCCGGAACAAGTGCGTGCGTATGGGCTGGAATCCGAACTGGTGATCGCTGTTTACCTGCATCATTACGCTGATCACACCACACCTGTTGATGAAGTGACCTTGATGCTCGACATGCCGTTTGCGGGTTTAGCAACCTGGATCGATCCTGAATCGGGCGCGATTGCGGCGCAGCATGAGGTCGAATCGGGTATGCAAGTAGTGACTGCACCAGCATTTATGGTTGATATGGCGCTGATAATCACCCTGTACAGATGAATTCGTTACGAAAATAAAAACGGGCGACTTCATGGTCGCCCGTTTCGCTTACCATTGGTGGTCGCTGCTTAACTCAGCGATTTGCCTGCCTTCGAGAGCAGACTGCCGATGTTCTTCAGCTTGCTGTTTACGTCCTTATCCTCAGCCGCACTCGCTGCTGACGAGGTTTGTTCGCCTAACTTGCTCAAAATGCGCCCGATCGCGCCGCCATTCAGCTTTTCTTTGCCGAGTTCGGTTTGCAAACTGCGTAATCCATCGGCAATCGGTTTCAAGTCATTGTTACCACTATCGTCCAACAACGTGATCCAACCTTCGACGCTGCGGGCGGTGCGACCGTCCATCTGGGTGACATCCCCTTGCAGCGCTTCAATGGTGCTATCGAGACGATCTACCTGTGACGTTGCCATTTTGCTAGATTCTCCATCAACTCTTTCGGAAGGTGAGTTCATTCAGAACACACAATCTCGATATTACGGAAAATCTAACATCAATATATCGCTCAATGCGCCGACTTTGATCTAGTCTACATTGCCCTTGTTATATTTTTTCGCTAACAGTGGTTACCGCGTCCGTTAATTCTTAATCCCTGTCATATGAATATAGCGGACATTCTTGAGCGTCTGAATATACAGCGTTGCGGGAATTTCGGGCCACACTATGCTCATGAGCGTGCCGAATTCCTGTCTTAGTTGCGCTCGATGTTTCGCGCATCGTCTGGTTTAGATCATCGATGTAATCGACATACGCAATCGGTGTCAGGTCAGCATCCTGAAAAGCGACAAAGTATTGTTCACGCAGTCCAAAATAGATCGACTGATTGGCATAATGGCGTTCAGAAAAATTGCTTAACGGATTAGCGACCGATGAGTCGACGATAGAAAAGGGTGAACCAGGTTTGAGCATATCGGTCATGTGTCGCATACCTTCCAGTTTCCGGTCGGTAGGAAAGTGGAGGACGACTTCGATCGAACCTGTCGCATCTGCCTGACCCAAAAGGTCCATGGTGGATGCAGGGTCAAATATATCGGCGCGGCGCACTTCGACATTGGATAAACCGAGTTCGCCGACAATGGCAGTGACGATCTCATGTTGTTCTGGACTGATCGTCAACGAGACGATGCGGGTATTCGGCAGCATCATTGCCAGGCGTGTGACCGAATTGCCACGACCCGTCCCGACTTCGACGATCAACCCTTTGCCACCCAGGTTTTGTTCGATGTGGCTGACCGCCGCTCGCCAATTGGTATCGACGTTGTTGACCTGCGCTAAAAGAAGGCGGCGCTCGACAGCTTCCACCGCTTGAATATCGTCATCATACAAACCGACGCTAATGCTCTGCCACGCCCAGCGCATTAAACGCCCGTACGTTTGGTAGAAATGTTCGGGATCGCGCATGGGTTTGCCGATAATGGGATTGAATTGTGCAGCGAAAAATTTGCTGGTGCGCTCACCTGACGAGCTTATAAGGTCGGCGGCGGCGTAGTAAACGCTTTCAACCTTGTTACGTGCGGCGACAAATGTATCCACAAATGCTTATTTGCCCGCGATCGAAAAGTGCTTCTCAAGATCGGGCGAAATTGGGAAGCGCGCCTGAAACGCCGCCTTATCTGTGATGAGTGCGTTGTCTTGAACCATTTCTATCATGGGATTCGCGTGCTCCGCCACAGAGTTACGTTGTGGCTGAACAGACGATGATCATTAGCATACGGCGACTCGTGAATTTTGTAAATCACGTTAATGGATAACAAGAAGTTGTAAAGCCGTTTGTAAAGCGGTCTCCACTTGTGCCAACGTGGCTGAAACGCCGCCGCCCTGTACGAAACTGGGCTGACCACCGCCGCGTCCGCCTATGGTTTCGAGGGCAGGCTTAAGATAGATGTTCATATTGTGAGGAAGATCAGTGCTGCGGGCGAGAAAAAGCTGCGCTTTATCGCCACTTGTCGCCATCAGGGCAATGGTTCCAGCATTCTCGATCAAGGCACTCGTCAAAGCGCGCAGTTCGTCAATCGGGCGCTGTTCATACGCACGCACGATCACGCGTATACCGTCTGTGAGCGGATGTTCTGCGATGAGCGACGCAGCTTCATGTATCAATAGCTGCGTCGTTGCGGTTTTTAGCGCGCGTTGTGCAAGTTGGAGATCGTCCCGTAGTCTTGTTACCGCGTCGGGTAATTCGGTGTACCCACAGGTCAAATCGGACGCGAGTCGATTGATGATACGGTTTTTATCATGATAATCGTTCAACGCGCGCAGTCCACATCGAAATTCGACACGGATTTTATCACCCCGTTTCTCGGTTTTGACGATCTTTATCACCCCGATTTCGCCAGTATGTGCGACATGCGTGCCGCCGCACGCAGTGATATCAAAGTTGGCAATATCGATGATGCGTAAACCGGATGTATACATTTGTTCGGGAAGTCGGCGCATACGCACCCCATGCTTTTCGGCGTCGGCGGGGTCAATGAGTCGGGCGGTAACGGCGCGGTTTTCAAATACAATTTGATTGGATAATGCTTCGACACGCGCAAATATGTCTGAGTCGAGTGCGGTCGACTCAAGATCAATTGTCAGCGATTCACTCGACATGTGAAAACCCACAGTCGCGGCTTCGGCGACACGCAAAAATGCCTGTGACAAAATATGTTGTCCTGAGTGATTTTGCATGTGGTCGAAACGGCGCGTGCCATCGATCTTGCAGGTCACGTCGGGTGTTTCGATTTTGTGTTCCAGCACGTGATAAACCAGGTCGTTTTCGCTGAAAACATCGATTACTGGAATATCATTTATCGTGCCGATGTCATGCGGCTGACCACCACCCGTTGCATAAAAGTAGGTGCGGTCGAGCGCGACGGCAATTTTGCCAAAATGCGTGCGATCAATGATACGGGCAGAAAATTCGAGCGTATAGGCGTCGTTGTAATAAAGTCGATCAGTTTTAAACGAAGTCATCGAACGGTCTCTTTTTTTAATGATGTCTGGCGTACAATTCATTGAAGTTTATCACGCAAGCGAGAGAAAGAACACGCACATGGCAATCCCGGAGTCAACGCTCGTTATCGGTCATCGTAATCCGGATATGGACGCCATCGCATCGGCGGTCGGCTATGCCTGGTATTTGAATCAGGTACATCAAGGCGGTTACAGTGCGGGTCGCACAGGGCAGGTCAACGCGCAGACTGAGTATGCATTGCAGCGTTTCAGTATGGATGCGCCAGCACTCGTCACCGATGTGCGTGCCCGCGTTGCGGATGTCGTAGAATTAATGAACGCGCTTCAGAAAGGTCAAACGATCCTGGAAGCGTGCCAGAATATTGCGCATACACGTCGGGCTGCACCGATCATTGACGAAAGCAACAAGCCAGTTGGTCTGTTAAGCGGTGCGGGCTTGTTCGCCAATCTTGTGGATGCGTTAAGTTCGGCGTCGGTACTCGCCTTGGCGAAAGAATTCGATCGCGCGGCGGAAACAGCCGTCGATGAAAACAATGTCATCCTGGATGGTGAAGAATTTATCCAGGACGTAATCCGACAGGTACTGCGCGCTGACCAAGACGATTTCATCGTGATCGACCGCGATGGGCGATACATCGGCTTGTCACGTAAATCGGCACTGCTCACGCCACCGCGACGTCAAGTGGTCTTGGTCGATCACAATGAAATGGCGCAGGCAGTTCCCGGCTTAGAAGAAGCCGAAGTCGTAGAAGTTCTCGATCATCACCGCATGAGCGCGATGCCGACCAGTGTCCCAATTCGTTTCACTATTGAACCGGTCGGTAGTTGCTCCACGCTGGTCACAGAACGCGCACTCGAACGACATTTAGTGTTCCCCGCTGGAATGGCGGGGCTGCTGCTTTCAGGTATCTTATCGGATACGTTGATATTCCGTTCGCCAACGGCGACCCCTCGTGATCATGCGGCGGCGGCGCATCTTGGTCAGATGGCAGGTTTATATGGCGTAGAAGCGACACGCACCGAAAGTGACGCTGCCATCAGCATCTACGGTCAAGCGTTGTTAGAAGCAGGTGCGGGTCTTGGAATGCGTCCCGCCAACGAGATTATCAATACCGATATTAAATTCTATGAGGTTGGTGGTCTGAACGCGGGAATCGCGCAGGTCGAAGTGACGGACTTCCGCGAGATTGCCAATCGCTCTGGCGAATTACGAGCCGCGCTGAACGAAATGGTGGAATCACAAAAGCTCGCCCTGGCACTGCTCATGATCACCGATGTCGTGCGTGGCAACAGTCGCTTGATGATGGCAGGTCAATCGAGCGTCGTTACCGCACTGCCATATGCCCACATCGAAGATGATGTATTGGACGCACCTGGGTTAATGTCACGCAAAAAGCAGTTACTCCCAGTGGTGCTGGCGGCACTTTCGCAGTCGTTGTAACGCGTACGTAAACACTTTGTAAAGGCAGTGTGAAACGTGCAACATCGATACATACGGCGCGTACAGGGGCTTAGGAATCGCGCATAGAAAGGTAAACATCATGCAAAAACGGTGGTCGATTTTAATGGCGGCATTCGCCTTCTCGGCACTGTCGGTTTCGGCGGCGTCAGCTCAAGCCCCTCAGGCGCTCGCAAACCTGGCGCGCTTTTTTCCGGCGGATACGCCGATCTTTGCCAGTGTGCGTGCAGATGATGCGTTCGTACAATCGGTGAACGGATTGATCGACCGTGTCGAAGCAGTCGCAGGACAAGAATTGATTCCGGCGGGGTTCACATTGATGCAAGGCTTCGACTATATCATCAACGAGTCGGTCGAAGGCGGCACGTTTGAAAATGTGATCCGGTCGTGGTTGGGCGATACAGTCGCGTTTGGCGTGTTATCGACTGAATCATTGGTTGATGACGATGCTGGGAATGACAACCAGCAAACGGTGATTGCGCTTGAAGTTACGGACGGGGACACGGCTCAAGCATTCATCGAAGAAGTAGTGCTGCCGTCTTATAACGAAGCCGATGTTTCGAACATCGAAACCCTGCGTGAAGAGACGTTCAGCGTATACGAAGTGCAGTTGACGAGCGGCGCATTTATCTACTACGCTCTTTATGCTGACGTATTGTTTGTCTCGTCGTCCGACGCTCCGCTTCCATTTGACTCATTTCCGGCAGAGACATTAGCAGTAAACGACGCGTTTACTTCGTTGGTCGCCTCACTGCCCGCCGAGTCGTATAACATGCTGGCGTATCTTGACTTGCCCACGTTGATCACGGCGGGCGTCGAGTCACGGCAGGGGGGGCAACTGCGCGATAACCTCAATCTGGGTGAAGACAGTCCATTCGAAGCGCTGCGTTCGGTGATAGACAGTACCAATCCCGTTCTGATTGGCGCTACTGTTCAGGGCGAAGCAGCGTTGACGTTGGATATTGTACAAGTGCCCACGCAAGCGAGTAATCCTGCGCAGGCGGTCAACCCGTCATTCGCGGCATATATTCCGGCGGGGACGCCGCTCGTTATCCACAGCACGAACCTGCGCGCCGGATATGAAAATATCCTGATGAGTGTTCGTGCTGCTGTGCAAACCGCTAACAACCCTGACTTTTCGCCGGAACAGGTTGAGCAGACACTGGAATTTGCGCGTTCGATCGTGCAGTTTTCGACCAATCTGGATTTGAACGCCGATATTCTTGATTGGATGACGGGCGATTTCGCGCTCACACTGGGCTTGAATGATCAATTTCCCGATACAGTAGACGACTTTATTGCCGCCAGTGCGTTGCCAGTCGATTTTGCGCTGCTCATTGCAGCGACCGATTCCGACCGCGCCCAAGGCGTAGTTGAGGGTCTGCGCTATCTTGTGACCAATGTTGCGCAGGACGAGACGAGCGGAGTCACAGTGGGCAGCGAAACGGTGGGGGATACCGCCATTTTGACGATGACGTTCGATGCGCCGGATGTGCCGTTTGATATTGTGCTGGCGGCGGGTGCAGACGAGAACGTGTTCGCGCTGGGAACGTTGAACAGTGTGCGCGCAGCGTTCGACTCAACGGCATCGTTGGCGGATGATCCGTTGTTTCAAGAGGCTACTACGACGATTTTGCCAAATGCATCGCAGGTGTGGTATTTTGCAGGTGACAATTTGCAGGTAGTTGCAGATATTGTGGAATCGGATGGTGAGCCCAACGATGCACAGCAGATACGTGACCTGTTGACGTTGTTCCACAGCAGCAGCATCAGCGTGACAACATTGGAGAATGGCGCGTCGGCGGTGCGAGCCGTATTGACACTGCCGTAACATCAAGAAGGATCAAGCATGACGCGGTTGAAATGGGGTATTCAAAGCAACCCGCAGAACGTCAGTTATGGCGAACTGCTGGCATTATGGCAGCGTATCGATGTGCTCGATTACGACTCGGCGTGGCTGTTTGATCACTTTCAACCCATTTTTACCGACTCTACAGGTGACTGTTTCGAAGGGTGGACGATGCTGACCGCGCTCGCTGTACAAACACAGCGGATTCATGTTGGTTTGCTGGTGACAGGGGGGCATCTATCGTCATCCGGCGGTGCTGGCAAATATCGCTGCCACCTGTGATATTGTGACAGGCGGGCGGTTGGAAATGGGGATCGGCGCGGCGTGGAACGAAGATGAAACACGCGCACATGGGATGCCATTCCCATCAGCGGGCGAACGCTTGAAAATGCTCGCTGCGAGCCAAAACCGATTCAGAAGCCGCGCCAGCCGATTTGGATCGGTGGGCAGGGTGAAAAAGTGACGTTGAAAATTGTCGCTCAGCGCGCTGATGGCTGGGACTGTGATATGCTGCCGCTCGAAGATTATGATCGGAAATTGGCGGCGTTGAGCGGTCACTGCGCGACGTTTGGGCGCGATCCGGTCAGTATCCACAAGACGATTCACTTTCCGGCGATCATCGCATCAGACGAGTCGGTCGTCATGGAACGCGCTCAAGCGTGGGCGGCGCGGCACGGAACGACATTGGAGGGGATGCACGGACGTTGTTTGTTCGGCATACCCGCCCAAGCCGCTGAAAAACTGTCGCCGTATGTCCAGCGCGGCGTAGAACACGTCGTCATCAACGTCGAGCCGCCTTATGACATTACATTTCTCGTCAGCAAGATAGACCTGTTTCGGCAAACGAGGCGTTCAATCGAACGCCTCGTTTTATGCCGAATTTAGCAAATCGAGTCGTTGACACCAAAAGGCAAGTTCGGCGGCGTCACGTTCCAGTCATTCGGGAGCGCGGGTACAACGGGACTGCCTGTTAAGCAAAAGTCATTATCTGCACCGAGCAGATACAGCGCCATCAAGAAGCTGTAGCGCGGCGCGGCGAACGACGTGCCAATATCGATGCCGCCAGAATTCACCCAAATGCCCGGCATCATGACGCCGCCGTGATTGGAATAGTCCGCGAGCGCGTTCACGGGTACGAATGCCGCGTTATCGTCGCTGGCGCTGACGCTGACCACACCCGCGAACGCCGCCGGGAAGTACGGAAACGGTTCGCCTTCATTGCCCGCCGCCGCAACCGCGATAATGGTCGGGACATCGGCGTACTGGCAACCGTCGGCTTCGCTGCACACTTCACCGAAGAAGCTGAGCAATGTATCCGTGCCGTTCAACGGATTGCTATACACGCCGCTGTCGATCAAGTCTGCGAAGAAGGTTTGCAGCACTGCCATATCGCCCGCGATATTCGGGTCGAACGCGCGCATGAGCGCATCGTATGCCGCCAGCGTGCCGACGGTTTCGCACGGGACAATCGCAAAACTCATATTGATGACGATGGACGCGCCCGCATCTTCGGCGCTGATTGTTGCGATTTCTTCCTGAATACGTTCGAGCAGAATGCTGGTCGTGAAGCCTTCGGTATCGACCGGACGGATCACGATGTCCGCATCAGGCGCGAAATAGAATTGGAGTTCTTCCAATAAACCGACGACCCGTTCGCCATGTGTCGCATTGGCAAATCCCGCGCCACCCGTTGCAAATACTCCAGCCCCACCCGTTGCAAAGACGCTTGCACCGCCTGTTGCAAAGACGCTTGCGCCGCCTGTTGCGAAAACACCAGCACCTCCTGTGGCAAAAACGCCTTCACCTTCGGGTTGTACAGCGCAATTTTCTTCTTCTATCGCTGCTTCGCCTGTACCATACACCAATGACTCCGATTGAATGAGTTCATTAATTTGTAGTGCTGCCTCGCTTACGGTGTCGGTGATGCCCTCAATCGGGAGCGGGTCATACTGCGGGATGATCTGCGTCGCAATCGCTTGACCCTGTAGAATTTCGCCTTCGCTTTGTACGGTGGAATCATTACCCGATACGTCAGCGGCGACGCCCGCGATACCACCTTCAGCAGCGATACCACCAATACCAGTGCTCGATCCTTCGATACTTTCTTGCAAGCGTTCAAAGCCACCTTCTAACAGAATATCCGGTGTGATCACGTCCGTACCGATCAACTCTTGTCCTAATCGATCCGCGACGTTGACCAGAGGAAGCAAAACCTGTTCATACACAGGCGCTTGGACGACTTGATCAACGATACGCGACATGCCGCCAAAATCATCGACGACGACGATATACACGCGATTGGCGCTGTTTTGGGCTTGAACTAATAGCGGCAAGGTAAACAGACAAAGTAACAATGTCGTGAAAATATGCTTTAGTCGGTACATGAGTTTCTCCTTGATAGTTGAGAAGTGGGTTACGAAGTCGCATACCCATATTCAGCCAGATGATTTTGTACTTCCATTGTCATGCGCGTGTTACCGAGTTTACGAAACAAACGTAAAGATTCATTTAACGCTTTAGTAGCCTTGTCGGGTTTTTCGAGTGCATGGTAAATCATGCCAAGGGGCAGCAAGCCATGCGCTTCCCACAATCGATTATCCCCGTTAACCGCAATATCAATAGCCCGTTCTGCAATCGGTAATGCGTCCTTATATTCACTCAAATACATATGCGCTGCACCCAGATTATGCAATGCAAAAAAGAGCCTTTCAGGGTCTTTAAACTTTTCTGCAAGCTGAACCTGTTCCAAATAGATTATTTTTGCGTGCTGATAATCTTTTTTCGCCTCTGCGAAGTGATAGCCGCGATGTTCTAATACACGCGCGACCAACACGTCGTCACAAGCAATAACTGCCAGTTCGTTCGCTTGTGCCAATTGCGTTTCGGCTTTCTCGAACTCGCCAGTATCCGAGTGGATTTTGCTGATCACGCAGCGCAAAATCACTTGCCGGGCGACGACATCAAGCTGCACTGCTAAATCGAGCGCTTCTTGATAATCCATCATCGCGTGCGGCAAATCATCGGAATTGTAATGCGCGTTGCCACGACGGCTCAAGAAATAGTGCAGGGTTTCGGCTTGGCTGTCACCTTCGGCGCGCGCGGCTTCGACGGCTTTGTTGATACATGCCAGCAAAAGTGTGTCGTGTCCGCGTGCGTTAAAATAACTGCCATCGACGGTTAGTGCGCGCATGATCGCGATGATGCTGTCGTTGTCGCCCATTGTGAATGCGGCTTCGGCGGCTTTGAGGATGTTGCTGCGTTCAACATCGAGCGCATCGAACTCATTGAGATGTGCTGTCGCAAACGCACGGCACGCCGCGACAACGGCTTCGCGCGGGATCGACGGGACAGCGCGCGCATAGCTGTACGCGAGATCATGAATGCTGTAGTAGGTGATGTCACCTTGCGGCGCATGTTCGCGACGCGCCAGACCGCGCCGCGCAAGCGTGGTCAGCGTTTCTTCAACGAACTTCATGTCTCGATCCATGGCGTTCGCCAGCAGTTCGACGGTGACATCGGGGACGAACAGCGCGCCAAAGGCAAGAAAAACGGCGCGTGAGTCGAAATCGAGTGCGAACACGCTGTCATTGAGCAGTTCATTGACGCTGCTGCGTCCTTGCGCGGCGTAACCTTCCGGCATTTCGAGCAGGTGGGGTGCTTCAGCAATACGCGCGATCAGTTCAACGGGCGTTAGCCCATCGACTTGCAGCGTTTTACCCGCGATTTCGAGCGTGAACGGGTGGTTGCCGAGCCGATCGCATAATTCTACAGCATCGGAGTCATCGAGCGTAAACATTTCAGACGCATGAAAATTGAGCAGCTCGATGGCTTGCATATTGTCAAGTTCACCGACATCGAGAATTTTGCCGACTGGGAAACGCTGACGTGAAGTGATGAGTGCTGGTAAACCAGATGGAATCGCATCGACCACCCGTTTAAGCGCTTTGCCATCCCACGCATCATCCAGCACAACGAGTTTGATTTCGTTGTCTTTAAGCAGTTGGCGCAGCGTTGCCGCCTGTGCATCCCCTTTTGCCAGTGCGACTGCTTGATGGGCGTCGAACGGACGTGCCAGTGCGATCAACCAAGCTTCACCGTCATCACCTGCCGCTCGCAGCCATAAAATCGGCGCGTTGCCAGCAGTGATACGGCGTGCCACAGTTTCGGCAGCGAGCGATGTTTTACCCATTCCGCCTAAGCCTTGCAGCAGCACTTTCATGCCGCGATCCAAGAGCGCGGCGATTTCGTCGAGGAGCATATCGCGTCCGATCAAGGTTTCGGGGCGCGACGGAATATCACTCACGATACGGATCAACTGGGCGCTTTGTTCGATGGGAACATCGCGGCGCGCAGGCGTGACCTGCACTGATGGCACAGGCGGCGCGACCGACCGTTGATCGGTGATGGTATCGAGCGGCGGCGTAGCGATGCCAGTGCGTATCGATGGCAGGCGCGCAGTAGGCGTGTCGGCTTCATCGCGCGAGGGGCGCATAGCAGCGTGCAGCGCGGCAGTGAATGTTTGAATATCTCGATAGCGGTCGTTGACCCGTTTGGCGGTCGCGCGCAAAATGACTTCATCGACCGCAACTGAAACATCACGGCGGCGGGCGGCGACAGACGGCAGCGGCTCATACAGATGCTGCATTGGTGAACTAGGGAACGGGTGTTCGCCCGTCAGCATTTCGTACAGGGTGATACCTAGTGCGTAGACATCCGCTTGTGGCAGAATTAAACCACCGCCAACCTGTTCCGGCGCGGCGTAGGCGGGGGTGCCGGGCGCGCTGTCGGTCGATGTGATATTGACATTGGTGATCGTATCTTTAGCGATACCAAAATCACTCAGGTAGGCGTTACGTTGTTCATCCAGTAGAATGTTGTCTGGCTTGATATCACGGTGGATGACGCCGCGTTGATGCGCAAACGTGAGTGAATCACCGACTTGATCGATAATGCGATAGGTGGTTTCAAGCGAGAGCGGGTTGGCACGCAGAATACCGCGTAAACTTCCGCCACGCAGCCAGCGCATGGCAAGAAATGCCATGCCATTGGTTTCGCGCCAGTACTCAAATAAAGGGACGATGTGCAAATGATCGAGTTGAGCGATCAAGCGCGCTTCGGTTTCGAAACGGCTCACAAATTCAGGATTATTCGCACGTTCTGGCAAAATGATTTTGACGGCAACTTCGCGGTTGACGCTTTGTTGAAATGCACGATAAACCGCGCCAAAACCACCCGCGCCAATTCGTTCGCGTAATTCATATCCCCGAAATGTTTGTCCGCTAAGGTCTTGCATGGCGATGCAGTACTTTCTATCGATGGATTAGCTATCGCATGAAACTAATCGACTGCTCGTTTGTAGTATAGGCGTCTAAAAACCGAAAAGCAATCATTCTGACCGTGACAAACGCAGTTTTTAGCGTTTTGATAAGTGCGGAAGTTTGCCAGCGAAAGGTTGCGTGCGCTCGTAATGTCGATACGATCAAAAGAGAATAAATACTGAGCACACACAGGTGAATCGATTATGTCTGATTTGCGACAGCTTTCCATTTTTTCGACTTTTACCGATGACGAACTTGATTGTTTTACAACACCGGGTTATGAATACAATCTGCCGCCCAACACGATCTTATTTTATGAAGGCGATCCGCCTCGTGGTTTATTTATACTCCTCGACGGCGAACTTGAAATCTTAAAGCGTTTAGGTGACGAAGAAGTATTGTTGGCAGTGATGCCACCCGGCTCGTTTGTCGGAGAAATTTCGCTGTTGACCGGGTTGGCGCATACGGCGACAGCGCGTGTCACGATGCCAAGTCGTTTCTTGAAATTCGACCCATCACAGTTCGATGGTGTGCAAGAGTCACCCGTGATTGCGCTGCTGCTGCGTACGATGGCGGAACGACTCAAGAACACCGAACAGATGATCCAACAGCATGAAAAATTGTCGTCGCTGGGCAAAATGGCGGCGGGTTTGGCGCACGAGATAAATAATCCTGCGGCAGCAAATTTGCGCGCCGCAGAACAATTACCCGAACTGACAGCAAACTTACAGGATCGGTTGTTAGCGCTCAATCAAGCGGCGTTAAGTTCAGATCAATGGGCGTATTTGCTCAGGCTGCTCACGGATTTGCTCCAGCGTGCTGCCGAACCTGAAATCTTGACGCCGCTTCAGCGCAGCGACCGCGAAGATGCGCTGAATCAATGGATGGACGATCATCACATGGACGCCCGTTGGGAATTTACGCTGATGCTGCTCGATGCAGGGGCGACCGACAGTGAACTCGATGCATTGAACGTACAAATTCCGGACAAAAATACCCTTGATGCGGTGTTTGCATGGTTGGAATGCGCGCTGACCTTGGCGGCACTTAATCGCACGCTTTTACATGGATCGATGCGAATTGTGAAGCTGGTCGGTGCAGTGAAAGAATATTCGTTCATGGATCAGAGCCCTTTACAGGATGTGAATTTGCATGAGGGCTTGGATAACACGTTGACGATGCTGGGGTACAAGCTCAAAAATATTCACGTGCGCCGTGATTATGACCAACACCTTCCACGTGTCACGGTGTACGGCAGTCAACTTAATCAGGTATGGACGAATTTACTCGACAACGCCATTGACGCGTTAAACGGAAAAGGTGAAATCAGCATTCGTACATGGCAAGATGCGGAACGGGTTTATATCGAAATCGCTGATAATGGACCCGGTATTCCGCTGGATATTCAAGGTCGAATCTTCGAGCCGTTTTTCACCACTAAAGGCGTGGGAAAAGGGACGGGCATCGGACTGGATATTGTGTGGCGCACGATTGTACAGAAACATCGTGGAACCATTCAACTTCATTCTGTGCCGGGTGATACCCGCTTCGAAGTCGCGCTGCCACTTAAAAGTAAAACCAGCGATCATTAAATCGGCGCGAGATACCCCTGCCTTTAGGCATGGGGGTGTATTTCACTTTGGTGCAATCAAGTTCGAGGTTCGAACTCAAGTCGGAAATTCCGAGAGAATTTGCACTAACTTGAAATGCACCCTAGGCATGGGGAGGGATAGCGCCCTTTTCCTTTCTGTTATACAATCAGGACAGTCGAAAAGGCACTCTGCTCAGGCAGAGCAAACGGTTTCCTCTGGCTCAACACCAGACCGACAACGGAACGGGAGTTCCACAACGCGGCTCGTGTAATAGCGAGTCGGGCGGCAGTCAATCCGCCATACGCGGTGTGTGTCTTGGGCTTCGCGCCCGCCATAACTGCAAGCCCCTAGCTTTAGCTATGGGGTCGTTGACTAAATTAAAAGGCGACTCATTTACTGGGTCGCCTTTTAAGAATAACTTTCATGGAACAAGCGGAGAATGGTCAATTCTCCGCTTGTCTTTTGTTCTGGCTATAGCGGCGGGTGCAAACGGAAGTCGTTTGCTGAACTCCACTCACTATACCCTTCTACGGGTGCCCATGCGCGCACGTAGAACCGATAAAAGCCATAGGGGAACGTTGCAGGTGCGGCGACTGTACATACGCCGCCCGTGCAAACTGCGGATTGGTCGTACCATTGGTCTAACTGTATAACGCCAGCCGATGTTTCGACATACAATTCATACCAGGTGGCGTTTTCGACCGCATTCCATGAGAAATCAGGTGTCTGATCATCATAAATGATGACTTCGTCTGCGGGGCTGATCAAGGTGGGTGCACCTAGGTCTAAGGTGACGTAGAAGTCAGTGCCACTCGAAAATTCGCCTTCCAGCCCGAAGTATGTCCACGCCTGTACCCACCACGTATGCGCGCCGCCGCTCAGTGTTGGTGGAATCGACGTTGTGCAAACATCTCCGGAGCAGATCGAGGATTGATCGTACCACTGAGCGTGAACATAACTGCCATTCGCGCTCACCCAAATTCGATACCACGTCGCGCCTTCGACCGTATTCCAGCTAAAGTCGGGCGTCGTATCGGTGATTGAACCCGTAGGCGCGATTAGAGTCGGCGTGCCTGTCGGGTAATAGAACTGGGTCTCGCTCGACCATTGAGCGTCGGTGAAATTGCTCTTCCATCCACGAACCCACCATGAATATTGACCTTCTGGGTCGAGCGTTACGCCGAGCGATACGGTGCAGGTACCTTGCGCTTCGAAGGTGCCGTCGCAGATATCGACCCACGAGAAGTAGCCTTCACGTGGCAAATCGCTATCGGAACCTGAAATCCAGATTTGATACCAGTCTGCGTAAGGCGTTCCTGTAAAGGTGAAATCGGGCGTCGTGTATGAGACATCCTGTTCGCCAACAGGCGTAAGGGGTGTCGGTATGCCGAGCGGAACTTCGGTAACGGTCGATGAACTTTGATCCGATGTATCGGAGTCAACCGCGTTAATCAGATTGATGGTTGCTGTATTATCGATGCTGCCCGCGAAATCGCCGACCAGCGCGACATCGATGGTAAACAATTCAACTGCGCCTGGTGCGATTGTCGCCGTACATGTGACAACACCGCCCGTCGCTGACCCGTCGTGGGTGCATAACGCCGATGCCGAGACGAAACTTACGTTGGTTGAAAGTTCGTCGGTGACTTCAACTTGTGCCACGTTCGCGGCACTGAAATTGACTGCTTCAAGCTCAAAAGAGATCAAACCGCCCATCGCTACTTCTGAGGGCGCGGTCTTGTAAATGCCGACATCGACTTCCTGCAAATTGAGCGCTACCACTTCGGCACGTTTGAAGTTCTGCGAATTTCCGCTTTGCGTCGCGTCATCGTTGTGGTGATGCATCAGCAGAATGCTCGGCGGCGGTTCTGTACTCTCGTCATCCGTGATGTTATACGAGAACGGGATCAAGCCGGCTTGATCGAAGAACACTGGCGCAAAGGATGCGCCGCCAGTCGTGACATGAATTTCTGGGTTCGCCAGGTCGTAAGAAAGAACAGGGGTCGTATCGACCGTGCCGAGCAAGCCTGTGAACGTTTCAACATAATAGTTGAAATCCGTATTGCCTGCGCCCAGCATTGGCGTGGTAGGCGTCACTGCATTGTTATCGTAGTTGCCCAAGAAGCCTGGCAAGATCGAGATCATGACGACATTGTTGTTCAGCAAATACGTGTTCGTCGCAGCGGTCAAGCTGTTGACGAACGTATGCAATGGTCCCGAACTTTGGTCTGCCCGACGTACTGCTGTCAGGAATATATCGACCGCTGATGTAGTGCCTGCCCATGATGCTGCTGTCGTGAACGCGACAAAATCAGTCGTACCGTTCTCATCAACGTCAATGTAAATGCGGAACGACAATTCAGCCGGGGTTGACCACTCGTCGGCAGTAGCGATACCGAAATAAACGGTTGTCGATGGACTGACATTGCCTACCGAATTGCCGCCTTCGGTGAAATTACTGTCGATCCCGACATATTCTATATCGTAAGCGCTGGAATACGACGGCTGATCGACCAAATCGGTGTAAGCGAGCGGAAGTGCCGTGACAAATGATTGAATACCGAATGGCTGCGCACCGCCTGTATTGACTGTCGTCCCCGCGAGTTGAACAACGCTCGTTCCAACATCAGAGGGCAGCGTGATCGGGTTGACTGCTGCATACATATCGGCTGACGGACGCGGAGCGGCGTACAATTGCACACGCAAATTTATCGTCGCGCCACTTGTCGGCGTCGCGTTGAGGATGGCACCTTCTTCTGAAAGGAAGTGACGTGGCAGCGTTCCCACGTTGGAGCTGACTGTGGTCGCTGTTGACGCATCGCCATTGTTGTACGGCTGAGCAGCCGTCATTGTCACCGTCAGTGTGACATCAACATTGATCTGCCCAAATGCCGGGACAGTGATCGACGATGGGTTGACCGTGAATACCGATACATTATTGTTGGTGTAGGTGTCAATCGATAAGTCGTAGGTCGCATCGGTGCTGCCAAGATTCCGGAACGTGACCGGCTTGGTGTAGGTGGCTATCGCGCCTTGCGGCACTTCTGGATTGCCGAAGCTAACGCCGACTAAATGCGGTGCAACGGCGTTGTACGCGATGACGCTGTTCGACATGGCATCAATGACATCGACGCGTCCCGACCCCATACGTTGAGGCGAAATGCGCGCACCCGCAACGTTCGTGATGCGAATATCGTTGTTGGCGGTATTCATAATCAACGCCTTCAACTGCATTGGCGTCCAGTCAGCATATACCGGATTGCTGAGCAGAAGTGCAGCGACGCCCGCCACAGTGGGTGCAGCCATCGATGTGCCGCCCAAAATGTTGACGCCTGTCCCCGTACCCGAACCCGTGCTGACGATGACGTTGCCCGGCGCTGAAACATCAGGCTTGATGCCGCCCGCCGTATCGCTGCGGCGCGGTCCGCGCGAACTGAACACCGAAATCGTATCAGTGATCGCGGGGCTGACCGTGGTTGTCAATGCGAGGCTCAGGCTGCCAGTGACAGTGGTGGGGGGGGCGGCGATCGCGGCTGCCGCAATCGCCGCACGCAGCGTATTGCCATTGGCAAACGTGACCATCACCATCGGAATTTGGGAGACGCCACCTGGCGTGCCAAAGACACCTGCTGACGTGTTATGAATGATGATCGCAATCGCGCCCGCCGCTTGTGCATTGGCTGCTTTAATTACGAACGAACAGCGACCACGATCCGCCAATGCGATCTTGCCCGCCAATGCCGCCGCATTCGTCGGCGTGGAACAACCGTCTAATGTCGTGCCTGCTGGTAGTGCATCTGCCGGTTCTACCACATCGATCATGGGGACAATATCGCCTGTGAGCGGCAGCGTAGTCAGACCGGGTCCGCCACCATATGCCGCTTGAATTGTGACGAGACCGGGCGCGTTGTACTGGAGTGCGGCTGGATTACCATCATCGCTGCTCGAAACACTCAGCGCCCATGCGACACTGGCAGGCGCGCCAGTCGTGTAATACGTATCGTAGCTGTTGCCCGCCGACGCGATAACGAGCGTCCCTGCCAGCGTCGCATTTTCGATAGAGACGACATAAGGGGTCAGCGCGGGATCGTCTGCGCCCGTACCAAACGACGAGCCAAGCGACATATTGATAATGTCAGCACGGCGTCCGTTGCTGTAGGTACCAGAAACCGAGTCGTCAATCGCCGAGGCAATCGTGCTGGAAAATGCCGAGCCATAGCAGCCGAAGACCCGCATAGCAATGACTTGTGATTCTGGTGCAGCACCAGGACCAATTTTCATCGCACTGAACGGTACTGCGCTGTAATCACCCGCGAAGGTCGTGCCATCCGCGTTGACGCCAATACCCGCCGCAATACCAGAGACATGCGTGCCGTGTCCCGTAGGACCGGTGACGATGGGTTGACCAAACGTCGAGTTCATATCCGACGGTATATTCGAGCAAGAAATTGGGTCGGCATCCGGCGTTTCGGTGATGACCACCGGTAATGCGGGCACTTCACCAGCAGGCGGTGCACCGCCGTTGAAGAAGTCGCCTACATAGTCGAATCCACCAATGACTTTATCGGTTGGGCTGCCAAAATTTGGCTCTGCATCGGCGAGGGTGGTGCGGTTGGTGGGACCAGTCGTCCACGTTCCGTCGCCGCCCATATTGCGGTGCGTATAGTCCACGCCATCATCGATGATCGAGATGACGATGCCTTCACCCGTGTAATTACCGCCAAAGGTGCCGTTCCACGACGATGGCGCGCCGATATGCGGAATGCTCGTCGACGTGTCACGTTCGATTAACGTTACAGGATAAATTGCCTTTACGCCCGGAAGCGTCGCAAGTACATCAAAATACTCTGGCGCAATGGCGACGGTAATGCTGTTCATGACAAAATCCGTATCCGAACGCACTTCCAGCACGATGCCACTGGCTTGCGCGGCGCTTAACACGGACGCCTGTTCCGCTTGTATGACGAATTGCTGAGTTTGTGCAATTGCCATCGCGGCATCTTCGACCGAAATACCGCCTGCTTGCGCAAAAGCGACGGCAGCCGGGGGTTGGGTGAGTTCCACCATGACGAGCAGACGACCATCTGGAAGCGTAACAGTGGCGCTTTCAATCGCGCTTGCACTCACTTCTATCCCTGTTGGCACTGCGTCGGTCGTAAGACCAGTAAGCGACGCTTCTTGCGCCAGGCTGGTTAGGGTCGTCCCCAAACTGAGGACTAAGACAAGAAGAAGCCAGAACAACGAAAAATAACGTTGTTCGTTCCGAATACGCATCGGCACAACCTCCCAATAATATAGACGACCGATTATCCGGTTAAGTAATCAACGCTAACGCGTAGGAAAATCGTTAAGGAAGATTGTAGAGTTTGTGAAGTACACTTGCAAATTATGTAAAATTGTCTTGAATGCGAATCAACGAGACGACGAAGCTGAGAAAAACCACCTGGATTCCGAGGACGACCGTCAACAAACCGAGGATGAGCGCGGGCGCGCTGCTTTGTGCGAGCGCGGAAATAATAAAGATCGTCCCCACCACGACGGATATGCCGCCAATGATCAAGCCTGTATCGATGCTGAGTGTATCTGCAAGCCGTTCCCAAAAAGGTGTGCTGCGCAAAACGCCGTTTTTGTTTGCATACAGGCGTGCGAGAATACCAAAAATGAGGATTTGTGCGCCCAAAATCACCGCAAGCAAGGATAACAAGGGGACTGCCAGGGTACTGTTGAATGATGTATCACCGGCGCGCTGACTTAAACCATACCCTAACCCGAATAAACCGAAGAGCGTCACCAGCAAACCGGGTTGAATGAATACCCATGCCGGACTCAGCAGCAGCATAAACTTGAGATGCCGCCAGCCGTCGCGCCACGTCCGCAAATGTGGTCGTCGTGAACGCCCATCTGGATGATAGGTAATCGGCACTTCGGCGATCGACAGATGATTAATCGCCGCTTTTGCGACCATTTCAGTGGCAAATTCCATACCGCTGGTGCGCAAATCGAGACTACGAATTGCATTTGTATCAAAAGCGCGCAGTCCACAATGATAATCGCTGAGGTGGGTACGAAAAAATAGATTGCCAATGAAAGTTAAGACCGGGTTGCCAATCCAACGGTGAAGCGGTGGCATCGCGCCTGGCAAAATCGTGCCTTTCATACGCGTCCCCATCACCAACTGTTTACCCGCGCGCAGGGCATCGATGAACGGCGCAATATCGGCAAAATTATAGCTGTCGTCGGCATCACCCATAATGATGTAGGTGCCATGCGCCGCGTGAATTCCGCCAATAAGCGCTGCGCCGTAGCCGCGCGTCGGAATATCTATCACACGCGCGCCATGTTGTTCAGCCAGGGCTTGTGATCCATCGGTGCTGCCGTTATCTGCGATGACGACTTCACCGTCGATTCCTAATGTGAACAGCGCATGTTTCGCCTTCGTGATTACCGTCGCGATGGTTTCCGCCTCGTTCAAACAGGGGATAACGATCGATACTTCATGCGGTATCGATGATTCAGTGTTGGTTACAATCGAGCGTTCCGGCGTCATCTGCATAAAGTAGGTTTGAAATAGAGTAAGAAAGATAGATTTTGCGTTGGCAATCATACGCATCAGACCGCGAACAATCAAACCCGACTTTTTGTATATTCGTCTTTGTGTTGTTGACAAGGGAGTGGCATTCATTTACCATTACGTAAGATTTTGCAATTCATTATGTTTAAGGGAGTAGCCTCGTGAATCGTGCTTCTAAGTGGGTCGTTCTCGCCGCTGTCGTTCTGACTTTGCTGGTTGGGGTTTCTGTTGCCAGTGCACAATATGGTGCGAGCAATCGTCTGCAACAACTTGTGAATGCCGAACGTGCCAGCACGACGACCGTACAAATCGAATGCAGCGTGAATAACGTGCGTTCGAATATCCTCAACGAAGGCAAAAGCCCGTCGGGCGAAGAAGATCGTAACGGCTATAATATCCTTGAACTGGGCGCAGATCAAAAAGCACTCCCTGTCGTGTGTGCGCTGCCCGCAGGTGAATTCACCGAAATCACCTTGAGCTTTGAAGGTACTGATTACGAATGGGCGGTCAAGGTTGACCCGAACGGTCTGTTTCTGACCAACTTTCCAACCAATTCATTCCCTCCTGGTGAATACTATCTGACCATCAACGGCGTGCGCATCCTCCGCGTAATCGTGCCCGAATAAGCGATTGTTTTGACTTAAATTCGCGCCTCACCTGAAAGGGTGGGGCGCGATTTGATTCTGGAAGTAGTGTAATTGTCTTCACTTCGTGCTGCCTTTGGTTATTCACAACCTATGCCTCTACTTCCGCGCACGCCCGCACTGCTGTGGAGCGTATTGGCGTTGATGCTGTTGTCGGTTTTGCTGCGGGCGCTTCCATTTTTCGTCGGTACTTATCCGACAGGCGCCGATTATGGGCATCATATCCTGTTCGCGGAACAATTTATTTCCAGCGGACGCTTGCCAAGTTTGATACCGTATTTTCAATTGGGAACGACGGAATGGTCGGTGCTGCCCGGCGCAAATGTGTTGTATGCGCTGATCGCGTTCGCATCGGGCGCGACGGCGCTTAACGCACTACCGCTCACCTTGATTTTTGCGGCGGTAGAAACCGCGGGCGTTTATTTGCTCGCGGGGCGCATTTTCCGCAGCCCGCAATCTGCTTTGATTGCCGCGTTGATCGTCGCTGCACTACCAGCAGGTGCCGATATGATGTCGTGGGCAGGGTATCCCAATTTCATCGCGCTGGCGTTGATGCCCTATGTATTGCTGGCGATGCTTAATTACTGGCATCGACCGACCGTGCGGTCGCTGATATTGAGCGCGTTATCGACGGTCGGTATGATGTCGATACACCATCTCTCAACGTTATGGATTGTCGCTACGCTGTTCTTGTTCGCTGTGGTACATCTCGTTATACAGCCAGCCCTCAGCCTAAAGAAGCTGCTGCCGCTTGGCGCCTTAGGCATCGTGCTTGGGCTGCCAGTGGCGATTGCCATCCTGAATCTGACGCGTGTGACAAGCGCGGGCGATGTCTTGCTCGCCGCCGATCGTTTTGAATACAGCCGCATCATGCTTTCAGATTGGTCATTTACGGTTACGACGGCATCCAGCCTGTTTTTGACTGGCGGCTTACTTGCGCTTCTTTTCAACCGGCAGTTGCATATTTCGGATCGTGTCTTAATCGCCGCTTACGCTGTCGTGTGCGCGGCATTCGCGTTCGGTTGGCTGTTTGGGCTTCGATTTTTTTATACGCGCGCACTATTTTTTTTACCGCTTGTTGCTGCGTTGGGTGCGGCAGCGATGATTTCTGCGTGGCGTGGCGTATGGCTGCGCGGTTTGATCGCGGCATCAGTCGTAATCATGATCGGCATGGGTTCGATTACGCGTGTTCAATTTTCGGTCGAATATTATCAAACGCTGACACCGCGTGTATTAGACGGGGCGGCGTGGCTGCGCGAAAACAGCCAGCCTGATGATGTCGTTGTGGTTGGTACGTGGTGGGGTTTTCATATGACACGCTTGCTCGAACGTCCGACTCTGGTTGCGCTGACGCCCGATCTCGTGGGCAACCCCCAGGAACTGCCAATTGCGGCGGACGCAGTGAGTGTCTTGATGGGCTTGGAAAATATCGATGCGGTGATGGCGGCACATGATGTGCGTTTCGTGATTGTGAAAGCGCGCAGTCCTGATATTCCCGACCCGGAGAGGGCACGTCAGGTCATGAATGCACACCCGCAAATGCGGTTGGTCTATCGCAACCTTGATATCTTGATTTACGAGCGCGTTTCATGAAACGCCAACTGCCATTTATTTTGGCGTTCATCCTCGTGGGCGGCATGACCGGTTTCGGCGCGATTTATGGCTCGGTTTTGGGGTCGCGCGTCTCAGTTACGCGCCCTTCACTAAGTATCACTGGCGCGCAACGCGATGGCATAGGTGTCCGAGTTAGCCTGCGCAACAATGAACTGTTTGCTGTACGCGCCGAAGTCGGATTTACGTTGAGTGACCCGACCACTAATGACATTATTTATTCGAGCGCGCCGATCGATGCAGGCATCATCGGTGCGCGTGCCGTCGCCGTGATTGATGTGCCATACCCGACAGAAGTGGTTGCCATCGAGTATCGCATCGACGGCTGGGCGCGTGAAGTGATCGCTTATATTGGCGGCAGTGGAAACCAATCGCTCAACGCCGAAATTGCTGAAGTGGCGGTCGAAATTGCTGCGTTTCGTATGGTGACGCTGCAAGCGAATGCGGATCAAATCCACTTGGATGCAGCGTTCGACATTTCGATCATCGAAGCGGAAAACACACAATTCCGCTATTTCATCAGCGTACATCTGGCGGAAATTGACGAGGAAACCATCGTTTTAGGCGAACGGATTTATCTCAGCCCTTATCAGTTCTTTGAAATAAGCGATGCCGAGTCGTTAACGCTTTCATTTAGCGACGAATTCAATTTTGTGCCAGGAAATTATGCGGTCACGTTGTGGGTACAATCGAATATCGACGGCGGTTACGAACACTTTACACAATCGACCTACGCGCAATTGTTGACGATTGAAGCAGATTACTAATGCATCGCGCCGCGCTGATTACCACCCCGTTGGCGATTATCATCTTGTTGGGTTCATGGTCGATCACACTAGCCGAAAGCGCTAACGCCGCCCGCGACGATCTGCTCTATATTTTGGGCGACAACTTTTTCGTCGTCGCGGGGGTGTTGGCAGTTGTGCTGGTCATTGTTCAAAATCCGCGCTCGTGGACGCCAGATGCACGCATCAGCGCTGGGCGCTGGCAATGGTTGGCATTCGTGACTGTGCCTTTTATCCCGCTTTTACTCGTGTTATTTCGCCAATCATCACAACGGTCGTTCGAAATTTTGGCGGCGCTCGCATTGGGGGCGTCGATTGCGGTTCTGCTGTGGAGTTTTCGGAGTGCTCACCGCGTTGAGTCTCCGCCACCGCGATCCGTTTCTGTGGCAATGATTGCTTTGATCGCGCTGATTTTGATCGCCGGAATTGTTCTGCGCTTTTCTGCCAGTGGCTCAAGTCTCTTACTATGGGCGATAGCGCCGCTGTTAATCCTGGTTGCGCCTGGTTTAAGCCTGAGCGCCGCACTGCTGCCCAAAGATGCGGGCTATCTGGAGCAGGCTTTATATGCTGTGCCGTTATCTGTTACTGCACAGCTCATCGTTATCTTGTGGATGAATTTGCTTGGTGTGACGATCAGCACGCCGATTGTGTTTGGTGTGGCGGGCGTGCTGATATTAGGTGGTTTGAGTGTCGCTGTGCTGCGCCGCTAATCAATGGTAGTACGACCATCGCGCGCTTGATTAATGCGATGCATGACGGCGACGACGTTTGCGCCATCCAACGCGCTGATAGCACGCAATGGTTGTCCATGCAGTACATGTGCCGCGAAACGACGGAAAACCTCGACATTGCCGTAATCGAGCGATTTGGTCAAATGCCCTACACCGTTGACTGCGTATCCTGCCATGTGACCACCGACCACGTTGACTGTGGTACGCACCACGTCGAGCGATTCATGCCGCCCATCGTCGGGTAAATCGAGCAAAATATCGCGAAAAAAATCGACGACCAATGTGCGTTTACTTCCCAGAATTGTGAGTAACCACTCGCTCACCGCGCCGACGAACGTCATATTCAACGTGCCATTGACCGCGCCATTTTCACTCAAAAACTGTGTTGAAACCAGCCGCGGCGTATTATCATCGGGCGCGATTTTGGGCGCGACGTACGTCATCATCTGGTCGGCGTTCGGTAAAAGCGCCTGCATCATGTAGATCAAATGCGGCGATTCATCGGTGAACAAGCCAAGCGGAAGTTCTTTATACCAACGAGGCAAGCGCCGGCGATGATTACTGGTTTGAAAACCGAACACGCCGCGCAAATCGCCAATCGCGCCCGATTTGACCTTCTCCAATGCAGCAGCGCTCGATTTGGCGAACTGCAAATTGTGGATCACGCCTAGTGCTTTGTTGGCAGCACGCGCGGCAGCTTGCATGTCGTCTGCTTGGACGGTGGTCATGGCGAACGGTTTTTCGACCAATACATGCTTGCCGCGTGCCATCGCCTCTAAGACGAGTGCGTGATGGGTATCGGGCGGCGTGCCAATCACCACTGCATCAACGTCATTTAGCCATGTTTCTTGCATCGATGCGCCGAAATGCTTGAACCCATATTTTTGTGCCAGCGCCGCTCGATCTAAGACGCCGAGATTGTGTTCGGTCGAAATCATACCGACGAGTTCATAATCGGGTAAGCGCGCTGCGGCTGGAATATGCCGATTGCATGTGACCCAGCCGCCGCCAATGAATGCCGTGCGTAGTTTGCGTTCAGTCATCGAAAATTGCCTTACAAGCGTGATTGATAAAGTTCGAGATATTGTTGTGCGGTCGTTTTCCAATTGAAGCCGCGCACCGCCCACGCGCGCGCATGATTGCCCATTTCAGCACGGCGGGCATCGTCGCTGATCAACATCTGAATCGCACTGGCAATCGCGGATGGCGTGCGCTCGACAAACAGCGCAACGGAGTCATCCAGATATTCGTGGTTAATCGCGTCATCGCTGATAATTACAGGTAAACCAGACGCCATCGCTTCTTGCACGACGAGCGGAAACCCTTCGCCCGTCGAAGGCAGCAGGAGTGCGTCAGCCGCACGATACAGGTTTGCCAGCGTGGGTTGGTCGACCATACCGACTACGCGTACATTTGGCGTTGTCGTCGTGATGCGCTCCGTTTCTTTTCCGCAAATAACGAGATCGAAAGAAGCATCGTGCGCGGCGGCTTCGAGCGCCAGCGAAACGCCTTTTTTTTGCGTATAGCGCCCCGCGAACAAAATTGTCGGGCGAGTGAACCCCAATGATGTACGGATTACAGCGCGCGTTTCGGGGGTTGCCGGGTGAAACAGCGTTGTATCCACCCCATTGATGACTTTGATTACTGGCGTATCGCGGCGTGCGAGCGATGCCATCTCGTCGTGGACACGTTGGTTGAGCACGGCGATCACATCGCACATATGCAGTGTGAAACGCCCAATTGTATTCAGTGCGAGGTGTTCGACCGCATTGATGAGCGCGCTGTTGTAATCGATGAAGCCAACATGTTCGGTCATCACAACGCGAATACCGCGCCGCCGCGCCATCCACGCCGCCAATACAGTGTTCATGTACAACAAGCCATGTACATGTACCGCGCTGGCAGTGCGCAGCAAGCGGTTGACCACGCGATACAATGCCAGCGGTTGAAACACTGGATAAGGGATGCCGCTTGCTTCCAGCCCGTTCCATGCCGGGACGCCGATGATTTCTACGCGTGCATCAACCCAACCGTGATTGCTAACTTCTGGGCGGAACGCTACAATGCTCACCCTATGCCCATCTGCCACATAGCGATTGGCAAGCTGACCCATCACGAATTGAATCCCGCCTTCACCCGGAGGCGCGTAATTCGAGACAAATAAAATATGCATTATGCTCCCAATGCCAGAATAAGCGTCTGGCTGACCTAAACGGCGAAAGTGTACGATGGAAGACGCACAAAAACAACCGGAGTGGTGTTTCCACACGCCTGAATTACTGTGAAACGACGTGCCGCAGTCTTCATCGGCATTGTGTTAGGCGTAATACTGCTGTTCTTCGTGCTGGCGACCGTCGATCTTGGTCAGGTATGGGCAGCGCTGATTAAGGCGGAATATGGATGGGTAGGACTTGCGCTGGTGTCATCTGCGTTTGCGCTGTGGGCGCGGGCGGTGCGCTGGTCGGTTTTACTAAACGGTCGACTGCCGCTGGTGCAAACGTTTCACATCTCGAATATTGGCTACATGCTCAACGCGCTTATGCCGTTTCGCGCGGGCGAAGTCGCGCGGGTATTGTTGAGCGCAAACGCAGTGCCGCCTGTATCCATGATGACGAGCGTTAGTACCATCGTGCTCGAACGCATCCTCGATTTGCTGTTCCTGTTTGGCTTACTCGGCTTGAGCCTGACTGTGCTGCCGATGCCCAATTTTGTGTCGGCAGGTGGGTTTACATTGGCGCTTGCATCGGTTGCCGGGTTTATTTTCTTGTTCATCATCGCAATCAAGCGAGCGTGGTCGGTTCTTTTGCTGAATCGCCTGCTGCATATCGCGCCTTTTTTGCGCCGATTTCAGCTAGAAACGCGTTTGAGTCGTTTTCTCGACGGGTTAATCGTCTTAACGTCGGCGCGGCGTTTCGTATGGATGCTGGTGTGGTCTATCATCGCATGGTCGCTGACAGCCGCATCGGGTTACATTATGCTGTATGCGTTTTTCGACGCGGCGGCGCTGCCTGTCGTGCTGCTTTTCATTGTCACTTCGTCGTTATTTTCGGCGGCGGCGGGTGCTGTTTCGACAATCCCCGCCGGAATTGGCTCGTTTCAAGCCGGGATTGTCCTCGCGTTGGCGATCACGGGTTATACAGAACCGGAAGGCGCGCCGCTTGCATTGGCGATTGTGCTTCACGCCTCAAATTTGGCTTTGTATACAGTGTTCGGCGTGATTGGGCTGACGCGCCAACACATCACGCTGGATGATTTGTTGGCGCGTATTCGTCCAAAATCAGCCACCTGAGGTCGGCGGCGTTTGTGTTGGCTCTGGTGTCCACGTCAGAGTCGGCGTTGGTGTCCATGTCGGTGAATATGTCGCCGTCGGCGGCAGGAGCGTAGGCGTGGACGTCAACGTCAGTGTTGGTGTCGCTGACGGCGTAGGAGTCTCGGTTGCAGTCGATTCAATAACGGTTTGTGTGACCGTAGGCGTGAACGTTGGTGTCCACGACGGCGTTAAACTGACGACACTTGTGGGTGGCGGTGATCCACCAACCGGAGGACCTGAAGGTGTACGCGTAAAGAATGCGCCAGGGGGCGGGCTGCTGCCAATAGGTGCGCCTGATGTCGGTGTGGCGCGTGTACTGGTCGCGGGCGCGCCAACACTGCCTGGTCGAACTTGCGTTGGCGTGCGCGTAATGGTCGGCGTCCGTGATGGCGTCACCGTTTGAGTAGGTGGGCGTCGCCAGGGCGTGCGTGGAAGGGCTGTCGCGGATTCTTCGTTCACGTTTTCGGGATTTGTGCCGCCATAATACGCTGGAACGATATACGGTATCGGCGTCGCGATAAACAAATTCAGTGGGACGATACCCAGTGTAGGCGTGCGCGTCGGCAAGCGGGTTGGCGCGATGGTGGTGACGGACGACGCCAGAATATAGCCGTTGACTTCATTGGCGATAACGATGTAATGCCACAATCCAACGGTTTGTACGACGTTGACTTGTCCACCAGGGGCAAGCAGCCATACTAGTTCACAGGCATCAGATGGACATGCATAAACGGGAATTGGCTCGCGGCTGACAACGTAATAAATTGCGCCTGCCGATGCGACGCGCACATTTTGGAAAACGGCAAAGGTGGGCGCGCCGCGCATCACCAGCGTATTTTCGACGCCTTGCGTAACCTTAGGTTCAGTTGTAAACGTGTTCATCGCGGTCGGAGTCGGCGAGTCGTTGATAACTATTGCCTCACTATCAAGTGTGGCAGGTATCGCTGTCACCGTTGGAATGATCGTATCCGTCGCATTAATCACTGCGATATCGTCGGATGTTTGCGTGGGTACAATCGCCGTAACGGTCGCCAGCACCATCAACGTTGGAATTTCGACTTGCGGTTCCGGCGCACATGCCGCCACCGCGACGACGATTATCAGCGCCGCAGCACCAAAACGTACACGAGAATGTTTCAAAATAGTCATACGTCAAAACCTTGCTTAATTTGCAGTTCGAGCGCAAGTATACACCAGCTCACGTTATAAATATCGCTATTCAAGTCGCGGCTGCCCATTTTCGACAATTAAGGTTTGCGTATATTCACTCGAACTGATCCATGTAATTGAGTCTTGCGATACGCGAAACGTCCATGCGATTACCCGATACGCGCCGTCGGGCAGAGTCAGGCTGATTGTCTCCGTAAATGTGAGTGCTTCGCCTGATTCTAAATCAAGTCGTGCTGCCAACCCTGAAAATCGTGCCCCTTGTACCGGGTCATTCGCTTCAATTGGACTGAGTGTGAGCAGTACAGCGCTATCGACTGAATCGCGCTCGTTGTTTTGTAACTCCAACGTCGTTGTCAGGGATACGCGATTACTCGACACGCGTGTTTCAAGCACCGTGAACTCTGCAATCAGCGACGGATGCGAATTGAATAGGCTGTCGATGGGCTGCCCATCGCTATGAAAACGTCCGCTCTGGGCATCGCCGTGCGTCCACAGGCTAATTACATAATCATCGGGAACATTTAAGGCAGGTAAATCGTAGGTGAATGTAGTTTCAGCGCCTGGTTCGAGCATTATGGTTTGTTCTGGCGCGGTGTAAATCGCATTGCTCCAGGGTTCTTCGATGAATGGCGGTGCGGCTATCACCCATGCCCAACCAGACTGTGGCTGCTCGGTGACGTTGCGAACCGTTGTTGTGACGCGTACAGGCACATTGTTGACGGTTTCGACATTGGCGTTGGTAAAGCGGATGGTTTGCCCTTGTTGCGCGGGTTGATCGGGATAAACGAGGGCAATGAAATCGGTGACTGTTTGTGCCGAGCGCAGCGTAAACGGTGGTTCGATGCCAGTGGTCAGTGAGTCGATGACGAAATCGCTGGTTGCGCGCACGCCGTCGGCTGACTCAAGTTCGACCAGTGCGGTCAACGTGTACGTGCCCGGCGGCAAGGTAAGTATCGGCGGCAGCGCGATCATTGTCGCTTCGTTCGTTTCAAGTTGGAACGGAATGCTTTCGGTACGCATCACGACGGTGTCAAATGCACGGTCGAAGCTGGACGATACGATTAAGGTGGCAGTGCCGCGCTTAGACTGTTCGGTTGTATTGCTGACAGTTAACATGGCACTGTCAATTTGATGCGGTGTCTGGTTGATCATGAACCGCGTAATGAGCAGCGGCGGGATGGTTTCTCGATTTACGCTGATCGGAACCTCGTAACGATTATGCCGCGTATCAACGCGCCGTATGTCTCTCATCATCCCAAGCGTATCGAGCAATCGCGCCGTGTCGATAGGCTGAGAATCATCAGGCAGTACAGGCTGCACCGGCGGTGTGCTCGGCAAAATGGTTACGCCTATCACGGTCGCACAAGCGACAGCGACCAGAATCACGCCGATCAACGTGCGTTCAAAACCAGTGAATCGCGTATTTGATTGAGAAACCGCCATGACGCCACCTTTGCGCGACACGCGCAAGACACTACAATCAATTTAGGACTACTGCCGCTTATTTATACCACAACGATTAACCATGAACTCTGAAACAATTCGTATCGATCAGGTGTACGCGGGCGACGCGCTCGCAATTATGCCGACACTGCCTGAACGCAGTATCGATTTAATCTTTGCTGACCCACCGTACAACCTGCAGTTGCAGCGCGATCTGTGGCGACCGAACTCGACGCGCGTCGATGCTGTCGATGACGCATGGGATCAATTTGCAGATTTCGCAGCGTACGATGCATTCACTCGTGCCTGGTTGACAGAAGCGCGGCGTGTTCTGAAAGACGATGGCACAATCTGGGTTTCAGGAACGTATCACAACATCTTTCGCGTCGGGGCGATTCTGCAAGATTTAGGGTATTGGGTGCTGAATACGATCATCTGGCATAAGCCGAACGCGATGCCCAATTTTCGAGGAATTCGTCTCAAAAATGATGTCGAGTTTGTGATATGGGCGAAAAAAAGTGTGGCATCGCGTTACACCTTTCAACACCATGTCATGAAAAGTTTCAACGATGGCAAACAATTAGGATCGATGTGGACGATCCCGTTATGTACAGGCGTTGAACGCCTGCGCGACGCCGAGGGGCGTAAACTACACCCGACGCAAAAACCTGAATCACTGCTTGAACGGATTATCTTAGCCAGCAGTGAACCGGGCGATCTGGTGCTTGATCCGTTTTTTGGCACAGGTACGACGGGTGCGGTCGCTAAACGACTGCATCGTCACTGGGTTGGCATCGAGCGCGACTCGACATATCGAGACGTATCCATTCGCCGCATTGATGCGGTCAATATGCTGGCTGATGACGATTGGCGTGTGCAGCCAAGCGCGCCGAAATTGGAAAGAATTGCGTTTCGTGTGCTGCTTAGCGCTGGTTATGTTCAGATTGGCGACCGCTTGTATCTTGATCAACCGACACAATCCGCAGTCGTCCAAACCGACGGACGTTTGCGCACCGACGATGGACAGACTGGGACGATCCATCGGTTGGCGTCTTCACTGAAAGCTGCACCATCGGTGAACGGCTGGCAGCATTGGTACTATCGCGCATCAAGCGGTGTGCTGCGCCCGATTGACGATTTGCGCCATGCGTATCGAAATGCCCAAAACGAAGGGTAATCGTCAGGAACAAAATGATCCGCCGCCGCGTCTATGTGATACGATGAGAGAATTGTTACACTGGATTTTAATGACATGGCGAATACGCAAAAATATGATCCGCGTCAGCAGCAAACCGCGCGGAATAACCCACGACAAAACACAGGCTCGCAGCCGCCGCAAGGCACATCGCAGTTGATGCGTACAGGCGTGCCGAATCAAACGCAGCCGAATATGCCACAAAACACGATGCCATCGTCTGGTGCCAACGTCACTATTCCTGCATCGCCCCAAACCGGAAATAGTACGCAATATATCGCGCCAACGCAGCCGATGCCGTCTCAGACTGGGCGTTACCCAACGGTGAATTATCAGCCAAGTCAGTCCATTCAGGCGCCAATTCCGCCGTATGCACGTCCCCTGCCGCCGCCGTCGCGTCGGCGTACCCCAATGAGCTTGTGGTTGGTGCTGGGCGCAATTTTGCTGGGTGGGGTCGGTGTTTTGGTCGTCGGCGCATTTGTGTTGATTTATGCTACCGCGCCGGATCGTATTCCGGGTGGTATCACCGTCGCTGGCATCGATATTGGCAGCCAAACACTCGAAGATGCGGCAACAGCCCTGGCACGTTTGCCAGAGCCTGAGATCGCCTTAGTGGATGGATCGCGCTCATTCTCGGTGTCGTTGAGCAGCTTGGGTGCAGTCGTCAATCTCGATACGACCTTAACCGCGGCTCAAAATGCGCCCCGCGATAGTGCGCTGCCGCAGCAGATTGACATCGATCTGGCGCAGGCACAATTTGGGTTGGTCGCGTTAAGCGACACTATCAATATCGATGCCTTGCCAGGTAATCCACCCCAAATTGGGCGCTCGATGGAAATTCCGGTCATGTTAGATCGACTGCGCGCCGACCCAACCGGTGAACTTGCAGACGGCATTTTTGAACTCAATATGATCGACGTGGAACCGCCGCCGCTTGTGACAGGTGCAAACGCCGATGCAACAGCACGCACTATGCATACCGTCCAGCGCGGGCAAGAACTGGCGTTGATCGCGCGCGAATATGGCGTGTCACTTGACGATATTTTGACCTTCAACGATATTTCTGACCCCGACCTGATCTACGAGGGTCAAGCATTGATAATACCTGCGGCGGGGCAGTATACGCCTGTCAATGTACCCACCGCCCCGCGTGCGATTGGGAAAAGTATCGTCGTCAGCACGACTGACCAGCGCATTTACGCCTATGAAAATGGCGTGTTGGTGCGATCACATTTGACGAGTACCGGATTGCCAGCTACTCCGACTGTGCTGGGTGATTACAGCGTGTATGTCAAGTATCAGGCGACCGATATGTCGGGTCCCGGTTATTACCTGCCGCAAGTGCCGTACACGATGTACTTCTATCAAGGCTATGGCATTCACGGCACATATTGGCATAACAGCTTCGGTCGCCCGATGAGTCGTGGGTGTGTCAATTTGCCGACCGAAGAAGCACAGTGGTTTTACACATGGGCAGAAGTCGGTACGCCTGTACGCGTGATCTGACCCTAAAAGCGGCACTTCCCTCGTCATTTTGCGGGCGATCCACCGGGTCGCCCGTGCAATTTCGTACTAATCTCAACGAAACCCACTTGTGAAACCGAAGCACCTTTGAGCGAGCGTGTTTATAATTGAGCGAATTTAGCATTGATTGGCAAGGATTTTGAAAATGGCTGCACAAACGATGAGAGCGGCGGTCTATGTCGGTGCCGGCGATATACGCATTGAAGACCGTCCAATGCCGGACGCGCCCGCTGCGGGTGAATTGCTGGTCAAAATTAGAGTGTGCGGCGTGTGCGGTAGTGATGTGACCGATTGGTACATGACTCCGCGTGCGCCTGTGGTGTGGGGGCATGAACCCGCGGGCGATGTTATCGCGGTCGGTGATGGCGTGATCGATTTTGCGGTTGGCGATCGGGTCGCGATACACCATCATGTACCATGCATGGTATGCGATTTTTGTATGCATGGGCACTATACGCTGTGTCCAACGTTCAAAAAAACACGTTTATACCCGGCTGGTATGGCGGAATATGTGCGGATTCCGGCGGAAATCGTCGCGAAAGATATTCTGAAAATTCCGGACGGCATGTCATATGAAATCGCCGCGCTGGTTGAGCCAATTGGCTGCTGCGTGCGCGCGTTAGATCGTGCGCATGTAAAGCAGGGCGATACGGTCGTGATTTTAGGCGCGGGCTTTAATGGCATCGTCATGGCGATGCTTGCACCGCATTGGGGCGCAAACAAAATCGCGGTGCTCGATCGGTTGCCTGTTCGTTTGGAACGTGCCCAATCGATGGGTTTCAAGACCTTCAACGTCGATGACATTGATCTCGCCGATCAAGTTAAGTCCTGGGCAGATGGTCGAGGTCCTCACAGCGTTTTGGTGACGCCGAGCAGCCCAAAAGCCATGCAAATGGGTTTCGATCTTGCGGGTGGCGGTGCTACGGTAATGTTGTATGGTCCCGCCAAACCAGAAGATACATGGTCGCTTAATGTTAATCGTGTGCTTTTTCAAGAAATCACAGTGACAGGCAGTTACTCCGCCAGCCCATACGATACGCGCCGTGCGATGGCGTTGATGCACGATGAGCTGATAGACGCACCCGCGCTGATTACACATCGTTTTCCATTGGAACACGCGGATCAAGCGTGGCATTTGACCAAAGCGGCAGGCGACTCGCTTAAAGTAATGGTGGAAATCGGATGAGCGGGCGAAATATGCGTGCCGTCGTTTTTCTCGCCCCGCGCCACTTAGAACTGCGCGAACTGCCGATCCCAGAACCCGCATCGGGCGAAGTGGTCGTCAAAATCGAGAAAGCGACGACGTGCGGCACGGACTTGAAAGGCTATAAGCGAGGTCATCGCCTTTTCAAGCCGCCGATGATCTTCGGTCACGAATTCGGTGGTTCAATCAGCGCGGTCGGCGCGAATGTCACACGTTGGCGCGAAGGTGATCGCGTGATCGCCGCTAACAGCGCGCCGTGTAACCAGTGTTTTTACTGCAAACGTGGACGCCAGCAGTTGTGTGTCGAAATCAACGAGCGCATGAATTTTGGCGCGTATGCCGAGTATATCCGCGTGCCAGCGCACATCGTCGAACAAAATTTGCATCATGTCGCGCCCGAAGTACGGCTTGAATATGCGTGTTTCACCGAACCGATGGCGTGTTCTGTCCTGTGCATCGCCAACGCGGGAATCCAGTTGGGGGATACCGTGGCGATCATTGGCGCGGGCGCACAAGGATTGATGCTGATCCAGTTGGCGAAATTAGCAGGTGCAGGCAAAGTGATCCTGATTGGGCGCTCGAAGGGACGGCTGGAAATTGCCAGACTGCTCGGGGCGGATGTGATTTTAAGCTCGCTCGACGGTGATCCAATCGACCACGTTAAAGCCTTAACCGATGGACGCGGTGCAGATGTAACCATCGAAGCGGCGGGCAGTGCCGAGACCTGGCAAATGGCAGCAGCGGCGACTCGTCCTGCCGGAACAACGATTGTATACAGCGGCTTACCGGGCGGAACACAGGTTGCATTCGATGCAACGCAAATCCATTACAGCGAGCTGACCGTTAAAGGGGTGTTTCATCACACGCCGCGCACGGTCGAAATGGCGCTCAACCTGATTAGCACGGGACGCATCAACGTCGCGCCGATGTTGAGTGGTGAAATAGCGCTTGAACATGTTGAAGACGGCTTGTTACGCATGGATCGCAGTGAGGCGATTAAGCTGGCGGTCAATCTGGCTTTGTGACATACTCCCCCGCATAAATGCGGAGGCTTCTAGGGTCAAACGACGCTGCTTGCCGAAACAAGTCTGATCACGCCTCGCCTAGTACGCTCATGACCAAGCGTAGTGCGCTTTTAAGGACGCGCCTGTCCAAGTCTCACTTCTGGTCGTTGCCTGTTTTACGGGATGGACTGCCCATCCCAACCGCCTACGATGCAGTTGTTAAAGTGCCGCGTTGGACTGTCGTCGCTACCATCCCATAACAGGCTTGTGTAGGGGTTCATCCAACCGTATTTACAGGAAAGGTAGCATAGGTGCAGGCAAAACACAATCGCAACGTGCGCTTTCATCCAAGCGCTAACGCGCTAGGTTTTTCCGCGCTGGACTGCTATAAAAATTGAACCACAGAGGACACAGAGAATTTATCAGAAAAGCGCCGTAAGACCTCTGCCTTCAGGCATGGGGATATAAGGCGTCGGTCTTGTGTTTTTTCTGCTGAAATAGCGTATAATAGGGGGAGGTTGATGTGCGCGGTACGAGACGTAAAAATCCGACCTCGATCATAATCCCGTAATATCGCAATACCGTAGTTAACGTCAAACACAGCGGGGCATCGCTGTGCTACTGGAGCGACGATAAGACGAAGGTTCGCCTTCGCAGTCGCTCTAAGGGTAGAAGCCCCCGCCTTTAGGCGTGGGGAGTATGTCACTGAATATTTCTCTCCGTGTTCTCCGTGGTTCAATCGCTTAAAACAATAGCTGTGTTGGGTCTTCGAGTGCGGCGCGCAAATCGTTGAGAAACAACGCTGCTTGCGCGCCATCGACAACGCGATGATCCGCCGACAGCGTAATTTGCATCAGCGACTTGATCACAGGTTGATCATTGTCATCTGGCACGAATACACGCTGGGTACGCCCAACCGCCAAAATCGCTACTTGCGGAGGGTTAATAATTGCCGTGAAACGATCCACCCCATACATGCCCAAATTGCTGATCGTGAATGTGCCGTCGCTCAGGTCGTGCATTCGCAAGCTGTTGTTTTGGGCGCGGTTGACTACATCGTCAAGCCTGGTTTGAATCGACCCAAGTCCGAGCGTTTCGACATGATGAATGACCGGTACGATCAAACCCTCTTGCAGTGCGACAGCGACACCGATATTGGCGGTTTTCCATTGCATGATTTCGTCGCCATGCAGCGTCGCATTGACAAATGGATGCTTGAGCAGCGTCCACGCGGCGGCTTTTACCAAAATTGATGTGATCGAAAGTTTTTCTTTGCGGGCTTTGGCCTTGCTGCGGATCGTATTGATTGCCGCCGTATCGATTTGCGCGTCAAAGAAGATATGCGGCGCATCTTGAAAACTCTTTTGCAGGCGTGTTGCAATCGTCAGACGCATCCCAGTCATTTTAATGACGGTTTGGTCAGCTTGTCCGTCTATTTCAGGCGGCGGCTTCGTCGCCTCTACCAACGGCGTGGGTTGCGCCGCGACATACGTTTCAACATCGGCACGCTGAATCCGCCCGCGCACGCCTGTACCAGGAATTCGTGTCAATTCAACGTCGGACTGGTGCGCAAACGCACGAGCGGCGGGCGTTGCGCGCGGCTTGCCAGTTGACGTGAGCGCGCTCGGTGACAATGCCGCTTCTACATCACGGCGTGTGATGCGTTGGTTAGTCCCAGTCCCGGTTAGATTTTCGACGGATAGGTTTGCGGCTTGCGCGACGCGGCGTGCAAGCGGGGTGATGGCTGTTTTGTCTTTGGCGCCGTTAGTTTCGAGCGTGTCGGCAACAGGCATAACGGCGATGGCGGGTGCATTTTGACCATAACGGGTCTGCAAAAGCGCGTCACCGTCGATGGGCGGCGCCTCATTAAGGCGCAGCATGACCGCAATCACTTCAGTGACGGGGACGGTCGCGCCTTGTGGATACAGAAATTTCCACAGCGTACCTGTTTCTGGTGCTTCGACTTCCATGTTGACTTTGTCAGTCGTCACTTCGCAAATTGCGTCTCCAGACCGAACAGTATCGCCTTCATGCTTCAACCACTGGACAATATCGGCTGTTTCGAGCGTAAAACCGAACTTAGGCAAAATGATTTCGATAGGCATGATTTTAATATGCGCCTTGTACCAGTTTGCGCGCCTCCACGATGATGCTCTCGGTTTGCGGCACTGTGTGATGTTCGAGTTCGCGGTTGTACGGAATCGGGATGTCGAGCGCTGCCAGGCGTCGCACTGGCGCTTCAAGGTAGTCGAAGGCTTCACCGCCCGCAATCCGGGCGACGATTTCGCCGCCGAAACCGCCCATTTCGACCGCTTCGTGGACAATCAATGCACGTCCGGTTTTTTTTACGGACTCGATAATCGGCGCGTCGTCGAGCGGCTTGAGTGTGCGCGGATCGATAATTTCGAGTTCGATGCCTTCCTTGGCGAGTTCATCGGCGGCGGCAAGCGCTCGGTTGACCATAATCGATGTGGCGACGACAGTTAGATGCTTGCCTTCGCGCACGATGTTGGTCTGCGAAAGTGGCAACCGATATGCTTCTTCAGGAACATGTCCTTTGGTCTTGTACAACAACTTGTGTTCGACGAAGATCACCGGATTATTGTCATCGATGGCAGCGAGCAGCAGCCCTTTGGCATCATACGGACTACTGGGCATTACGACCTTGAGACCTGGAACGTGTACAAACCAGTTTTCGAGGCTTTCACTGTGTTGGGCTGCCGCACCTGTACCGCTGCCGCCCGGCATCCGCAGTACCATTGGCACACTGGCTTTGCCGCCGAACATAAAGCGGACTTTCGCCGCTTGCAGTACTATTTGTTCCATCGTCAGCGTGACAAAATCCATGAACTGAATTTCGCCGACAGGACGCATTCCGGTCAACGCTGCGCCGATGCACGCGCCAGCAATTCCTGCTTCGGAGATCGGTGTATCGATGACACGCTGTTCGCCAAATTCGCTTAACAACCCCGCCGTGACGCCGAACGCGCCGCCGTATACGCCAATATCTTCGCCAATCACGAACACGTTCGGGTCGGTTGTCATTGCTTGCCTTAAGCCTTCACGCAGGGCTTCGGCGTAAGTCAACTCACGCATAGACGCCCTCCGCAATCGATGCCAGATCAGGCGAGGCACTGTTTTCACTGAACTCAACTGCATCATCAATGATTTTGAGCGCGGTATCGCGCATGGAGTCGGCTTCTGCTTGTGTGGTGATGCCTGCCGTGACCAACAGGTCGCTCAGGCGCATAATCGGGTCGCGATTATCCTGCCAATCCTGGACTTCTTCGCGGGTACGATATGCTTGTTTATCGCTTTTGCTGTGACCCTTATAGCGATATGTAACAGACTCGACCAGTGAAGGACCTTCGCCGCGCCGCGCGCGATCTGCCGCTGTTTTTACAGCTTCGTAGACCGCCAGCACGTCGTTTCCGTCTACCGTGATGCCGGGAATATTGTAAGCCGTCGCGCGCGTGCTGATCTTTTCGACGTTGAACGCTTTCGGCATCGGCATCGACATCGCATATTGATTGTTCTCACACAAAAAAATGATCGGTAAGTCCCAAATCGACGCCATATTTAACGCCTCATGGAACGCGCCTTCGTTGGCAGCGCCATCGCCAAAAATGACCAAACAGACTTGATCGGTTTTTCGCATTTTAATGCTCAAGCCGACGCCGACCGAAAGTGGGACGCCGCCCGCGACAATGCCGTTCGCGCCGAGATTATTCGACTCTACGTCGGCAATATGCATCGATCCGCCGCGCCCGCGACAATAGCCGGTCTCTTTGCCCATAAATTCTGCCATCATCCGGCTCGCGTCCGACCCCCACGCTAAACAATGACCATGTCCGCGATGATGATTGAGCAGATAATCGCCGTCTTCCATCGCGCTGCTTGCGCCGACGGCAGTCGCTTCTTGTCCAATGCTCAGGTGCATCGTGCCATGTACGCGTCCGAGTGAAAAAAGTTGTTCGGCACGTTCTTCGAACGCACGAATAGTATGCATGGTTTGCAGGGACTCTTTAAGAAATTCGGGTCCCACCGTTTCGATGATGTCGTGATACCGTTGTATCATTTCTGGCATCAAGCGTTCGTTTGCCATTTCCGTGTTTCCTTTGCCCTAAGCGTGTCCTGTGTTCGGTTGGACGAACGTCAAGTTGCTGAAAAATGTCTCGAAGTCAAAATCGACCGAGTGATTGCGCGTCACGATTTGATACAGCCCGCGCAAAAGGGGAAGCGCACTGGCATCGATACTGCCAATATATGTCATTGCGTCGATAGCGGGCATCATCGCGATCACCGTATCCACGCCCTCGATTGTCTCGTTAGGCATTTCTTCTACGGCGTCGCTGAACGACATGCCAGTACCTAGCATTCGTCCCATGCGCGAGTTGCGCCCGCCCTGCGTCGTCACGTATAAATCGCCCGCTCCCGGCAAACTGAATACGGTTTCGGGGTTGCCGCCTAACACCTTGATCATATACGCGGTTTCGGCAAGCCCTTGCGCGAAGATCGCGGCAGCATAATTATACATTTTCGCATTGGCGACATCCGGCGGTTGGCTTTCGAGCAACCCCGACGCTAATCCGACCGCGAGCGCATACGGATTTTTGAGCGCGACGCATACTTCAACACCGATCAAATCGGTCGATGTCCAAATATGATAATACGGCGTAGTAAAGGCGGCGCGCAAACTCGGCAAGATTGCGGCGTCACGCGATACGAACACGACAGCGGTATGCCGTTTCGCCGCCAGTTCGCCTGCAATTGAAGGTCCGCCAATTGCCGCGTAATGCACATGATCGCGGATCGACACGGGTAGCAGCGAGCGCAAAACGTCGGGTAAAATCTGAAGTTCGCCCGACTCGGAACTTTCCAAGCCTTTCGTGACCATCAAAATGATCATGCCCGGTCGCAGATTCGGCGCAATCGCTTGGGCTGCCCAATGCACCCCGCGAGAACTGACCCCAATCACGACGATCTCGGCATCGCGCATTCCCGCCTCGATTTCGGTATGAAAAAAAGTCTGTACAGACGTGGAAATCGGACGGCTGAGACGAGGATGCACGCCAGTGTCTTTGCAGCTTTGAATGATGCTGTCGTCAAGATGGGTTCCGACGAGTCGAATTTCATTTCCGTTATCGGCGGCAGGGTAAGTGACCGCCGTCCCCATCACGCCCGCTCCAATCACTGAAATAATCGTCATCGCCTGTCATCCTTCATCAAATCGGCGCGAGATACCCCTGCCTTTAGGCAGGGGGAGGGATAGCGCCTTGTCCTTTCTTAATAGGTGTAACCGTCTGAGTGGTGTATCCCCGAAGGGAGACCGTTTTTTAAGTTACCTATGGAAAACGGTCAAACCTGCTCCGCTTGCGCGGGGTAAAGTTCACCTCGACAATGTTATACGGTAGTTTGATGTGAACGACACTGTTTGCTCACAAGCATTCTGTTTAATCGTTCACCGCAGCGTTCGGAACTGGTGAGGCATTCCGAAGTGCCCATGTATTTACCGCTAACGTAGCCCTTGCGGGCTGAGTCTGGTAAGCATTAGGGCTAAAAGCCCCCGCCTTTAGGCGTGGGGATGCTTACTGAGCTTGGAAACACGGAATAATTTTTCACAAATGTGCGTGTGTTGCACAAAGTTGCATATGATTTTATTCAGTCAAGCCACCACTGTCAAGAATATGTGTATTTGATGATTGACAAAACGAGTTTTTGCAACCATTTATCAGACTGATTATATTTATGCACATAGGTGCATCAACTGCACATTTGTGAAATACTGCATTATCCAATAGACTGATCGTTATTTGTAACTTTATGGAGGCAATAGCATATGACGCGTTCCGATGTGCTGATCGCCGCCTCGCAGCCGACCGCCACACCGTCGAAGCCGCGTCGCCGTTTTTGGTCGGCGGAAAATCCGTGGTTATGGATCACCCCTGCAATCGTGTTTCTGATGCTGTACAGCATTTTTCCGCTCATCTATAACCTCGTGATCAGTTTTCACGATTGGAAAACGCGCAGCAAATATTGGGAATTCATCGGTACGGAGAATTGGACGAACCTATTCGCCGACTCGCGCTTCTGGAACAGCCTGATGATCACGTTCACCTATGTGATCGTTGCGATGGCAATCCAGATAGTGCTCGGCTTCATCATCGCGCTTTTGCTCGATGCGAAACCCTGGGGATCAGGTTTGATGCAGGCGTTGATCATTTTACCAATGGTGACTGCACCAAGCGTCGCTGGAATGTTATTCCGCTTGCTCACTCATTCCGAATTCGGGACGATCACATGGCTGCTGCGTGATGTGTTTCAAATCATGTCGGCACAAGAACCGCTCATCGGCGGGACAGGCAGGTACGCGCTTATCGGTATATTGCTGGTCGATATATGGCAGTGGACTCCGTTTTTCGTTTTGATCATTCTGGCGGGGCTGAAAGGCATTCCCGAAGATGTGGTCGAAGCCGCACATGTCGATGGCGCGAACTGGGTTCAACGGTTGTGGCGTGTGAAAGTACCAATGCTCAAAACTGTGCTGGCAGTCGCCGTGTTATTTCGTTTGGTCGATCTCTATAAGGTGTTCGATTATGTGGCGATCATGACATCTGGCGGACCAGGTGGGCGTACTGAGACGCTCAGTTATTACGGCTACGTCAATACTTTTCAGCAAATTGAATGGGGTTACGGTGCAGCAATCGGCATCACGCTGATGCTGCTGGTTTGGGTATCGGCGTTTGCTTTTCAAAAAATATTCCGTATTCGTTGGTAAAGAAAGGGCTGTGCTCTGATGACGATCGTCCAATCGCAGGATCAAGCCCGTACTGATGCCTGGCACAAGGTGCAAAACCAGCGTCATCGCCGCGATCGGCTAGGCAAACTGCTGCTGACCTCAGTAACGGTGTTTATCGTGTTTCTGTTTGTGTTCCCTATCTATTTCTGGTTTAGCGCTTCGGTTAAACCATTTCAGTATATCTTCCGGCTGCCACCGCAGATCACGTTCCCAGAGACGACCGGGGCATGGTGGAGTGTCGTTATTGGTGGCAGAGATTACTTCGAGACGCTGCGTGAAGAAGCAGGCGGGCTTTCCAGCACGGGCGGTGGTGGCACAGGCGGCTATTATGTCGTGCCGTATTTGGTGACAAGCCTGATCGTGGGTGGTTTGAGCACGCTGGTGGTGATCTCAATCGCGACGCCAACTGCGTATGCTTTGTCACGTTTTGACCCACGGGGCAAGCAAAATATAATCTTTTTTATCCTATCGACGCGCTTTATGCCTGTCGTCACCGCAGTACTGCCGATCTATTTGATTTATCAGCAGTTCAAGCTGATCGATACCTATGGCGGGTTGATTATCGCGCATGTTGTGATCAATTTGCCGCTCGCTATCTTGCTTCTCAAAAGTTTCTTTGATGATATACCGCGCGATCTCGATGATGCCGCACAGGTCGATGGCTGTACCCGCTTCGGCGCGTTCTGGCGCATTCTCATCCGCTATATTGCGCCGGGAATTGTCGCGGCGACGGTATTGTGTGTGATTTTCTCATGGAATGAACTGCTGCTCACACTCTATCTGACACGATCCGAGCTGCGAACTATCCCGGTCGCTATGACAACGTTTGACTCGTCATCGGGTGGCACAGAATGGGGCTTTCTGGCGGCGGCAGGCTCGGCGGCGATGATCCCGGTCTTTATTTTCATCCTGTTTGTGCAGCGCCATCTTGTGCGCGGGCTGACAATGGGCGCAGTACGCGGCTAGTCATTTTACTTGTAGCGGGCAATCGTCAATTTAATCCCCGAAAGGAGGTGGTTGCCAGGTAGGATTACGAACTAATTGGCGGCAAGCGCCGCCCAACCGTATAAGCAATAACGTGTCACCTTTGTAAAGATGTTTTGTCAGGAGATTACATAATGAATCAACGTGATCGTAAGCAGCGGCTGTACGTTGCCCAACAAGGTGAAAAGCTCCGTAAGGGTTTGATCAGCCGACGTGAATTTTTGCGCCGTGCGGCAATTGCCGGATTTGGCGTCAGCACAGCGGGTTTGATGCGCATGGAAACTCATGGGTTGCGCACTGCCGCGCCCGTGGATCGCAGCATGTTCAATCAGGAAGACGCTATGACTTCATGGTTGGAAGAAGTCGGTCGCCGTTATGAAGGCACGGTCATCCGTATTTCGTCCGAATCGACCGCGCCGAGCCAGATCACCAGCGAACTGATTCCTGATTTCTTCACTGCACACACGGGCATCGAAGTGCGGTGGGAACAGACGCCACTGGATCAAGTATTGTCCAAAATTTCGCAAGACACAGCGACACAATCGGCATCGAACGACATTTATTATCTCGACCAGGCATGGCTCGGTCGTTTTGTACTCGATACCGTCGATGTCCGTGAAACTTATTTGAGCCAGGGCGATGCCAACGACCTTAACTTCCCAGGCTACGATTTCGGTGACTTCGTCCCAGAACTCGTCCCCGCGATTGCCGAGTACGACGGTCGTCTGGTCGGCGTGCCGTTCGATATTCCGATTTTCATCATGAACTACCGCCGCGACGTGGCGGAAACGCTCGGTCTATCCGTGCCGACCACGATGGCGGAATATTTGAACTTCGTGCAGGAAGCGAACGCCGCTGAACTCACCAACGAAGACGGCTCTCGCATTTACGGCACGGCGGGGCAGTGGCGTTCGGGTCACTATGCACTGCAAACCGATTGGACAGCATGGTTGTGGTCGCATGGCGGCTCGCACACAGGCGTCGATGGCGCGGTTACGATCAACGACGACGCCGCGATTGCAGGTGCAGAATACATGATGGCGCTGGGCGAAAACATGCCTCCGGGCGCGACCACATGGGATTGGTCGGGTCAAGGTGACGCGGTCGCGCAGGGCTTGGCGGCGGTCGCAATTCACTGGGGCGAATTCTTCCCCGGCTTTGACAACCCCGAAACCTCGAAGGTGGTCGGCTTGATGGAAACTGCCGATTTGCCGCAAGAAATCGCGCTGCGCACCCGCGCTGAATGCAGCTTCGACGAAACGCCGGGTATCGGTCATCAAGGCGGCAGCTGCCTGGGATTGTCGGCATACAGCGAAGTGCAGGACGCCGCCTGGGTGTTCTTGCAGTGGGCGACGAGCAAGGAAACAATGGCATTAGCAGCGGCACAAAGTAACACGCCTGTGCGCACCTCCACATTCACCGACCCGCGCACGCTGGACAAAGCGATTGTTACGGCTGGCACGACGCGCCACTTCCCGGCGGTGTTGACGGCTATCCAAACGCGCATGGGTACGGAACCGCACTTCCCCGGTTGGGCGGCGGCTTCTGGTACGGGTGGACCCATCCCGACGGAACTCGGTCTGATGACGACGGGCGCGCAAGATATCCAGACCACATTGGACAATATTGCGGCAGCAATTACCGAAGCGATTGCCGACGACGAATAAGCGTTTGCGAACACTATAATTATAATGGGGCGTCATTCGTGGCGCCCCAGCTTAAATATTTGATATTTGACAAAGGAAGGTTTAGTGAGCGTTCAAAAAGACCTGGTTATCGGCGTTGATAACAGCACAAGTGCTTGCAAAGCGATAGCGTGGGATCGTCATGGGAAAGCCGTAGCGACTGCTCGTGCGACCTTTAATTTAATATCGCCGCATCCGAATTGGTACGAGCAGCGTGCCGAAGATTGGTGGGACTCGCTGTGTTATTGTCTGCGTGAAGTAACGACGCAAATCGGTGCGAACCGTATCGCAGCAGTTTGCATTACGCATCAGCGCGAGTCATTTGTGCCGGTCGATGAAAATTGTTTGCCGATTCGCAACGCAATCTTGTGGTTGGATGATCGTTGTCAGCTCGAACTTGTAGATTTAGATCGGCTTGTCGGCAACGATATCATCCACGACATTACTGGCAAGGGTCCGACGACAAAACAATCACTTCCAGAACTGATTTGGTTGCAAAAGCACGAGCCAGAAGTGGTGCGGCGGGCTTATAAGTTCCTCGATGTCCATGCATTTCTCGTCACACGGTTGACGGGAAAGTGGGCGACGAGCCTTGCGAGCGCTGACCCAATGGGCTTGATTGACATGCGCTCCGGCAATTGGGCGTTCGATTTAATGCGTCAGGTTGGCATCAACGCTGATCAATTTGTCGAGATTGTGCAGCCTGGAACCGTGATCGGTGAAGTCAGCGAGGCGGCAGCGGCGATGTGCGGCTTGCCTGCGGGGACACCATTGGTTGCCGGGGCGGGTGATGGTCAATGCGCGGGCTTAGGTGCGAATATCACGCGACCGGGCGTCGCCTATCTCAATCTGGGTACGGCGATGGTGTCGGGCGTTCATGCCGATTCATATGTGGCGAATAAAGCGTTTCGTACGCTGTGTTCGCCAATTCCCGGCGCATTTGTCCCAGAAGAAGTATTGGGGGGCGGCACCTTCACGGTAAGTTGGTTCGTCGATAATTTTGTACCGGATATTCGTGGCTTGAATATGCCGCTCACACCCGAAGAAATTTTAGAAGTCGCGGCAAGCAAATTGCCGCCGGGTTCGCTCGGTTTGATGCTTGTCCCCTATTGGAATGGTGTCATGCCGCCCTTCTGGGATGCCGCCGCCACTGGAATCATGCTTGGCTGGACGGGCGCACATCGCCGCGAGCATTTTTACCGCGCGATTTTAGAGGGCATCGCTTACGAACACCGTTTGGCGATGGATGGGATTGCCGCTGCGACTGGCACGCCAATCGACGAATTTATTCTGATGGGCGGCGGGTCACGCAGTCCGCTTTGGTGTCAAATTGTCGCGGATGTCAACGGCACGAAAGTGACACGTGCCAGCACGACCGAAGCGACTAATCTGGGCGCGGGCATCATGGCAGCGACGGCAGCCGGGTGGTACGCGACCATGCGCGATGCAGCGAACGCGATGACGGGCACAGAACGCAGTTTTGAACCGGATACGCGCACGCATCAAACGTATGATCGTTTGTATAAAGACGTGTATACTGCCGTATTTCCAGCGTTGCAGTCGTCGGTTCAACGATTGACGGCGCTTACCTACGGTGAACAAGCAAATTCTTCGTAAGTAAAACCTATAAGGATAAACGGATGCGGATCGCATTAGGTTGTGACGAAGCAGGGTTGCCGTTAATGGATGTCGTGCGCCAGCTCTTGAAAGACCGCCAAATCGATGTCGTGGATTTCGGCGTGCACAAGGCTGATCCGGTTGATTATCCCGATATTGGGCTGGTCGCTGCTGAGTCGGTCGCTTCTGGCGAGTGTGATCGCGGCATTTTGATCTGCGGTACAGGTATTGGAATGTGCATCACGGCGAACAAAGTGCCCGGCGTGCGCGCTGCGCTGTGTCATGATACCTATTCGGCAGAACGAGCGCGGATGAGTAACGATGCACAGGTTTTAAATATGGGCGCGCGCGTCATCGGCAGCGAATTAGCCAAAAAAATCGTTGAAGTCTGGCTGATGTCCGATTTTGTCGGTGGACGCTCGGCTCCCAAAGTTGCGAAGATGAACGCGATCGATGATAAATATCGCTCTACTCACGGGTGCTGATCATCGCCGTTTGAAATCTGATAATGCGCATCCGCACTGAATAAGGTGGCGGCACATGCCCTACGAAAACCGTGAGGATTTGCTAATACGCATAGCATCCTTATATTATGAACATGATTACAGCCAGCAGCAGATCGCTGATCTGCTGCGAATATCGCGGTCTAATATTTCGCGGCTGTTGAAAGAAGCAAAAGAAAAAGGCATGGTGGAAATTCGCGTTCACAAGCGTATCGCCACTAACGCCGCGCTGGAACGCGATTTCGCGGCGCATTTCGGCTTAAAACACGTCATGATCGTAGAGAGCGCGGGACGCGAATATGCCGAAAATTTAGCGTCAGCAGGTCAGCTTGCGGCGTGGCATCTCGAAGAAATATTACAGGCACATGACACGCTGGCGATTTCGTGGGGTACAGGTGTGAGCGCGGCGGTCAATGCGCTTGTTCCGCAGCCCGCGCTGCAAATCGAAGTCGTGCAGATGATCGGCAGCGTAGGCACAGTCGACTCGCTTATCGACGGACCCGAATTGGCGCGGCGATTGGCGACCAAGTTGGGCGGCAAATATTTCTATATGCACGCACCGTTGTTCGTCGATAATCGCGCGATGCGCGACGCACTGCTCGACCAAACGACGATCCATCAAACATTGAAGCGCGCGCGCCAAGCCAGCGTCGCGCTGGTTGGCATCGGCACAACCGAATCACAGGCGTCGAGCTTTTTGCGCGCCCGTCATTTGACCGAGCCGCAGCTCGCTGCGCTGCGCGCGCAAGGTGCCGTTGGCGAAACATCCGGTCATCATTTTGACAGCAACGGCGATGCCGGATTTGATATCAATGACCGCGTGATCGGTCTCGATTTGAACGATTTGAAACAAATTCCACATGTGATGGCGGTCGCGTGTGGCTTGGCGAAAAAGCGCTCGATTCTGGGTGCGCTGCGCGGCGGCTATATCAAAGTGCTGGCGACCGACGATGCGACCGCCCAAGCCATACTTGAAGAAGCGAAAAAACAACCGATTGCTTAAGGCGATATGTCAAACGATTGGATCACATGACGCAGTCGTGATATGCCCTGCCATTCGAGGTTGACTGCACCGGCGGTGACATTATCGATGCAAAGATCGGGCTGAAAATCGGGCTTAAACGCGGGGTCAGTAAAATCAAGGGTGATGGGTGCGGATTGAGCAGTCAATCCGGCAGGGGGAATATCGATGTTGACGAGCAAAAATGGATAGCGAATGGTTACCGTTTTTGCTTGTGGGTACAGGGTTATGGCGCATGGTTGTCCATACAACATAATAATCCACCCCAACGATAGTGTATGCTCGTTCGGCGACCAATAGTGAATACGTCCAAGATGTTGAGCATCGATTGAGCGATGAAACGTGATTTCGCTCTCTTGCGGCAGCGTGAGTATTATCGCCGAAGGCTGTGAGCGTGAGCGTAAAAGCTGCCCTGCATATTCGACCGTATTTTGCGCTTGACCTGTAAACCTTGTTTGTACGATTTGCCACTGCGTTAGTCCTGGTGTAACGTCCATCAAACAGGGCGGTGAGCATATCATAAATCCCTGCTGAAGCATTGCGGTTGGCAGCCCGGTATGAGCGCCAACCGCATATGCCGTCAGGCACGCGCCGAACATAACACCCATGCACAATATACAGAACCGCAAGAACAATCGCGTGTCACGAATGGTGTGGGTAGATTGTTTTTCCTTTGCCCCGCGTTCAAAACGCCGCAAAGCGGTAGGGTCGTCGCTCATCACTCGAACGCGGCAAGTTGTGCGAACGAATTTTTAAGCGCAGGATATAAACCCTGGAACGTCGGATACAGTCGCGCGTAATCCGCCGCGCCCGCAGTATCCGGGTGGCTGGTTTCGACTTTGCGTACCATTTCGGCGCACGCCGTTGGTACATCAGGGAAATCACCGACGCCGACCGACGCTAAAATCGCCGCGCCGAATGCAGCGCCTTCGTTGGTATTGATGGTATACAGCGGAATGCCCATGATGTCGGTCATTAAAGCACGCCAGACCGGGCTGTTTGCCGCACCGCCGCTCACGACTGCTTCAGTGGGGTTGACGCCGAGCGACCGCAACAGCTCAAGTTGATCGCGCATCCCGAAGGCGACGCCTTCCATGACCGCACGGATCATGTGTGGCAATCCATGACGCAGCGTGAGCCCAACAAACGCGCCGCGCGCCAACGGATCGGGGTGCGGGTTACGCTCGCCCGTCAAATACGGCGCGAACAACAAGCCGTTCGCACCGCGCGGCACACTTTCGGCGTGGCGGTTGATCTCGTCGTAACTCATGTTTGGGGCGAATTCGTCGTGTAACCAGCGCAACCCGCCCGCCGCGCTCAACATGACGCCCATATGAAACCATGTACCGGGAATCGGTCCGCAAAATGTGTGCAGGTGTCCACGCGGTTCAGGTTCATAACGGTCACTGATGGCGAAAGCGACGCCGGATGTGCCGACAGTTAGGCTGGTCATGTCCTTCTTGACGATGCCGTTGCCGACACCCGAAGCAGGTTGGTCGCCCGCGCCACCGACAATCGGCGTGCCGACTTTGAGTCCGGTTTGCGCGGCTGCTTCCTGGTTGACATACGCACAAACCTCTTGCGATTCGCATAGGTCAGGCAGCCATGCGCGCGGAATATCGAACGCTGCCAACATGTCATCCGACCAAATGCGTTTGCCGATGTCCATCAAGCCGAAACCTGACCCATCTGCGACATCGGTCACGTAGGTGCCGCTCAAGCGGTAGCGAATATAATCTTTCGGCAGCAGGACATGTTTAATTTGTGCATAATTTTCTGGCTCGTTTTCGCGCATCCACAGGATTTTTGGCGCAGTAAACCCCGCCAGTAAAATACTGCCAATTATTTGATACAGCTTTTCGGCGCCGACTTTTTCAGTGATCGACGTACATTGCGCGCCACTTCGTCCATCGTTCCATAAAATCGCTGGTCGCACGGGCTGACCGTTGGCATCCAGTGGGGTCAACCCGTGCATTTGCCCAGTCAAACCAATCGCGCGCACATCATCGGGGGAAATTACCTGCATAACATCGCGCAGGGCGCGGCTGGTTGCGTCCCACCAGTTTTCGGGGTCTTGCTCTGACCATAATGGACGTGGTGTCGAAAGATCGTGCGGGTAACTTGCGCTCGTGATCACGGTGCCCAAGCGGTCGATCACAAGCGCTTTAGAGGCGGTGGTGCTGACATCGATTCCAATGAAATAGGACGGCATATTGGGTATCCTTCAAAAAGTGATGAGTGACGAGTGATGAGCGCGTTATCCAGTAAATAGTTTTCTTTGTGTCATGCTTTTCTCGTTTGACACGCTGCATTTATTTATGCTGTTTTCGTTTGTGACCAAGTATAACGCGGACATGGAAAGACGGGGAATTATGCTCGCAGCAAGATTATACGGCGCGCGGGATTTACGTATCGAACAAGTTGCCGATGTAGGCGAACCCAGCGTGGGACAAGTACGTATTGATGTGACGGCGGTGGGCGTGTGCGGCTCGGATTTACATTCGTATCTCGATGGGCGCATTGGCAGCACGAAGGTCGAGTCGCCGCTTGTGTTGGGACATGAATTCGCGGGCATTGTCACAGCCGTGGGCGACGATGCCCGCTGCGGTGAAGATCAGCCATTGCGCGTTGGTCAGCGTGTGGCGGTTGACCCGGCGACTCCGTGCTGGCGCTGCGAATTTTGCGAAAAAGGACACCCGAATTTATGTAATCGGCTGCACTTTTGCGGTTTGTTCCCTGATGATGGCTCATTGCGCGAACACATGATCGTCGATGCGCGTTCGTGTTTTTCCGTGCCCGACTCGATCAGCGATGCGGGCGCGGCGCTGCTTGAACCGCTCGGCGTGGCGATTCACGCGGTTGATTTGGCGAAAATTAGGCTGGCGGAAAGCGTCGCGGTGATCGGCTGCGGTCCCATCGGGCTTTTGCTGATCAAGTTGGCGCGTTTAAGCGGCGCGCACACGATCTATGCGTTTGACCCGCACGCATGGCGCGTTGAGAAAGCCGAAGTATGGGGCGCGACGGCGGCGTTTACCACCGATGTCGATCCGGTCGCGCGCATCGAGTCGATGACGAACAAGCGCGGCGTCGATGTCGTGTTTGAGGCGGCGTGGGGCGGCGAGACGATTCAGCAAGCGGCGCACATGGCATGTTTAGGTGGGCGCGTCGTTTTGGTTGGCATCCCAAGCGATGACGACTTGCAGATGAAACACAGCATCGCGCGGCGTAAAGGCTTGACGATTTTGCTCAGCCGCCGCATGAAACATACGTATCCGCGCGCGATCAAACTGGCAATGAGCGGTGCGCTCGACTTGGACGATTTGATCTCGCATCGGTTTCCGTTGAGTCAAGCTGATCAAGCATTTGAACTCAATGCGCGTTATGGCGACGGCGTACAAAAGATCGTGATCGATGTGAAAGAAGGCGGATAAATATGTTTCGCGTGATTCATGAGATCGATGACTACATCGCGGTTTATCACGACGATAAGCATTTATTCACGTATGTCTATAACTCGAAAGCGCCCGCTATGGAAGCGCCGCGTCCGTATCTTCACCCCATCAAGACGCTGGCGGGCGCTGTCGTGACGGGCTTCCGCCCACGTGACCATCGCTGGCATCATGGGTTGTCGCTCGCGTTTTCACATATCAACGGACATAACTTTTGGGGCGGACCGACTTATGTTGATGGGCAGGATTACGTGCTGCTGGACAATATCGGACGGCAAGTCATGGATACAAAAAACCACAGACAGCCATCGGTTACGGCTGAGTTCGATGAATTAAGCATTCGAACGCGACTGAAATGGCGAACGAACACAGGCATTCAAGCGCTATATGAAAATCGAGAGATAGGGTTACGAGAAATTAATCAAGACGAAGGATGGTACCGTATTGGTATTGTTTCCGAAATCCATAATGATTCTGAGGAGCAAATTGAAATTGGATCGCCTACCACGCAGGGACGCCCAAAAGCCGGATATGGTGGCTTGACATGGCGCGGTGCGCGCGACATGTCAGGTGGCAAAATTCTGATGTCAGATGGGCGCGAAGCGATTGGTAATGAAAGTACGGTCATGGGCGAACGGTCGCCGTGGATCGCGTATACCAGCGCGCACGACGGGACGGATCAAAGTTCAACCGTGATCTTTATTGACCATTCAATCAATCCGAGTTATCCAACCCAGTGGTATGTGCGCGCGAAGGAATTCGCGGCAATTTCTGCAAGTTTCATGTTTGATCAAGCGTCCTTCATGGAAGCCCATGAGATATTGTGGTTATATTACGATGTCATCATTGCCAACGGCGATTGGTCAGGCGCGCGTATTCAAGAATTGGTTGACCGATTGCCGAAATAAATTCGGCTGTTCCAAATGGGTTGTATGTCCGGCGTTGGGGATAACGCCGAGTCGTGCCGTCGGGATTGTCGCCGCCATGCGCTCATTAATCTCGACATATTTTGGATCGAGCGCACCTGTGATCAAGAGGGCGGGTGGGCTGAGTTCGCCTAATCGACCCCACAACGAGGGCTGTACCCCCGCGCCCATCCCGCGCAAGCTGTTTGCCAAGCCAGTGGGATTGTTGGCGAGACGTTGATCGCGTAAACGCTGACGAGTCGCGTCGGGTAGTCGTTTCTGCGAGGCAAACAACGGCAGATTTTCCCAGTACGCGACGAATAGCTCGATGCCATCGCGTTCGATGTCGCCCGCTAATTGTTCATCGCTCATGCGCCGCGTCTCGCGTTCACCGTCATCACGAATGCCGGGCGAACTCGACTCCAAAATCAGCGCGCGCACCAAGTGCGGATATTCCAGCACAAAATAAAGTGCCAAGCGCCCGCCCATCGAGTAACCGAGCAGATCGATTTCTCTCGCGCCGAGTTGCCCGATGAGTGCCGCCACTTGTGCCGCTTGTCGTTCGATTAGGTACTGGTCAACCGTCAAGGGTGACTCACTTGTGCCATGACCGAGCAAATCAATAGCGATAACCTGCCGTGACGTGCCAAAAATGGTGGCGTGGTCGCGCCAATTATCCGCGCTGCCTGTGAACCCGTGCAGCAGCACAAGCGGATCGCCGTGTCCGGTTTGTACGATGTGCAAACGCACTCCATCCAGCGAAAAATAACGGTCGGTCATGCTTGTTTGGCGTACTGGTAGATGAAGATCATGAACTGTAAGCCAGATAAGAACAGCATCCACAACAGCCCGATCATATAGAAAGCGACGCTGCCATACACCAGAATGTTGGCGATTAGCAAAATACTCACAGGGATCAAGGCGATTTGAAACGGCGGGTCGATACGAATGCCGCTCGATTCATCGTGGCTGGCATTGGCGCGGCGTAAGCGCATGAAATTCCCGATGCCCCAAATAACGAGAAATACGATCAATATCAGACTGGACACCCGCCACACGCCAACGATACCGAACAAGTCGAGCAGTTTTTCGATGGCGAACGGAATCAGCGCATAGAATGTACTTGCCAAACCCATTTCCAGAATCGTACTGCGTCCGGTTTTTTCGGACTCGCTGAGTGGGATATCGGAACGTCGAAACGCGGCGACCAACGCCGCGAACCCTGCCAGCGCGACGCCTACCTGTGCAATGGTGAGAAAAAAGCCTTCGGTATCCATGCTCATCATCCTTTATCAACGCCGACGCGTAAAAAAATTAACGAATCCTCAGAAGCCGCGCAACTGACTGCAAAATCGGCATACACTGATAGTATAGACTGACCAGTCGGTTTAATGAAAGTGTCATGACTATCGCCGCCAAACCTGAAAAAACTGCCCGTGACCCAGAAGGTACACGCGGAAAAATCCTTGATGCCGCGCTCGATATATTCGCGCAAAAAGGCTATCACGATGCCAGCGTCGATGAAATCGTCGAACAAAGTGGCACGTCGAAAGGGTCGGTTTATTTCCATTTTCCAAATAAGCAGCGTTTGTTTCTTGCACTGCTCGATAAATTTGCCGATTTGCTAGAACGTCGTATTTTGGATGCAATCGCCGATGAAGACAAGCCCGTACGCCGCGTCAGCGCTGCGCTCGACGCTTTTATGCGGACATTCGGCAAATATCGCCCGTTCGCCAAAATCCTGTTGATTCAGGCGGTTGGGTTGGGGTCAGCGTTTGAAGAAAAACGCTTACAAGTGTATGACCGTTTCGCCGCGCTCGTAAAAACGTATCTTGATCAAGCGATTCGCGCCGGTGATATCCCGCCCATCGATACCAATATCGCGGCTTACGCATGGATGGGCGCGATCAATGAGGTCGTTATCCGGTGGGTATATACCGGACAGCCCGACCCAGAGCGGATTTTGACCACGCTGCGCCCGATGCTGCTGCGAAGTGTTGGCTTCGAGGATGTGACGTGATGGTCGCTCTTCATAACATCACTACCGCCGAACACGGCACGCTCATCAGTTATACGCGCGCTTTCCCAGATGTCTCGTTTATGACATTTCTTGAAGCGATGCCGATTGCGCCGCGCATTTATTGGGAAAGCAGTCAGGTCGATCTCGAATTTGCCGGTGGCGGTGCGGCGGTGGAACTCTACGCCGACGGTGACGAACGCTTTGAGACGATCCGCGCCAAGCTGCGCGATCTGTTTGCCGATATTGTGACCGATTCGACCGCGCCGGAAAATGTGATCCCGCGCGTGTTTGGCGGGTTCGCGTTTCGAGACGATTTTGTCCCTTCTGAGGTATGGATGGCATTTCCATCGGCGTACTTTGTGCTGCCGCGTTATCAAATTACGCGTACCCATTCGGCAAGTGGTTTTCAAACCTGGCTGACGATTAATCGTCAATTACTCGCATTTGAGCACGCCGAAAGCGCGCTCGACTCGCTCGAGTGGGAATTTGAATCGGCGTTGCGGCGTGTCATGATGTATTCCGGTCAGCAAGACGAACGCCAGACCGCGACTGTCGAGTCGCTCGATCACCCCTTAAGCCAAGACCAGTGGCGCGGTATGATCGAAAATGCGACCACGCGAATGAGAACAGGTGAATTCGATAAGGTTGTATTGGCGCGCACTGCGGATATGCGTTTGAGCGCGCCCGCCAATTTGCTGGCGGCGCTGGAACGTATGGGTGCACGATATCCGCACACGTATCGCTTTTTGATCGAGCCGAGTGCAGGGCGCGCATTTTTTGGTGCATCACCTGAACTGCTGGCACATGTTCACGATAGAACCTTGGAGACGGCGGCGCTGGCAGGCTCGCGGCGTCGCGCGTCAGACGATCAACAAGATGCGGCATTGGCGCAAGATTTATTGACCAATAGCAAAGACCGATATGAACACGCGCTCGTCGTTGACTTTATGCGTACGCGGCTCACACCCTTCGTGAAGACGCTCAATATTCCCGCTCAACCCGTCATTATGAAGTTGCCAAATATTCAGCATTTGTATACGCCTGTCCATGCCACGTTGCACGATGACGGCGATCTGCTTACGTTGATCCATGCGCTGCACCCCACGCCTGCGATGGGCGGAATGCCGCAGCAAGTCGGCGTCGAAGTTGTCAAGCAGCTTGAACCAGGCACACGCGGATGGTTCGCCGCGCCCATTGGCTGGATCGATGCACGCGGCGATGGCATGTTCGCGGTGGCGATTCGCTCGGCGGTGAGCAGTGGTAAGCGCGTGCGTTTATACGCCGGCGCGGGCATCGTCGCCGATAGTGACGCCGATAAAGAATGGGACGAAATCGAACTCAAATTTCGCCCGATGTTCGATGCGCTTGGAGTCGATTCTTATGCACGCACCTAACCGGAATATTCTATGGGCGAAATTATTCGTCGATGAACTGGTGCGGAGCGGTTTGAAAGCGGCGTGTCTCGCGCCTGGTTCACGTAATACCCCGCTCGTGATTGCGTTTGCCGAGCATAGCGATATTCAGGTGTATTCGCATATAGACGAACGCAGCGCCGCGTTTTTTGCGCTTGGTTTGGCGCTGGCGACCGATCAACCCGTCGCGTTGCTGTGTTCAAGTGGGACGGCGGGTGCGAACTTTTACCCGGCAATCATTGAAGCGCATTATTCGCACGTGCCGCTGTTGGTGCTGACAGCGGATCGTCCGCCGGAGTTACGCGAGAGCGGTGCGAACCAAACCATCGATCAAGTCAAGATGTTTGGCGACCATGTGTGCTGGTCGGTCGATGTTGCACTGCCAGAAGCCCACCCCGCGCCCGTCATGCTTCGCAGCATTCGCACGCTGGCTGCACGCGCCTTCGCGACCGCGAACGGAACGCCTAAAGGCGCAGTACATCTGAATTTTCCATTTCGCAAGCCGCTTGAGCCAATTACGGTTGACACAGATATAACGGAGATTGCGGACGAACGTCCGGCGGGCGTGCCGTTCACGCAAATTATGTCAGGTCATGCAGTGCCTTCTGCGCAAGAACTTGCTGGTTTGGTCAATCAATTGAAAAGTGCGCAGCGAGGTATCATTTATGCTGGTTCTGGCGCGGCGAAAGATGAAGCGACTGCAATCGCAATTCTTTCGTTAGCACATCAGCTAGGATTTCACTTATTGGCAGACCCGCTTTCAAATATGCGCTTTTTTGGCACCTCAAAGGAAATTATGGGCGGGTATGAAACATTTTTACGTGCCGATCCGATGGTAATGCCGCCCGATATGGTGATTCAAATTGGTGGCGCGCCAACATCACAAGCGCTCGATGATTGGCTCAATCACGATGCGGTCGGTTTCCGCGCCTTAATCAGCGCTGATGGGGTATGGGTAGACCCCAATCACCGAATAGACATGTTGATCACGACCGACATCGGGTTGTTTTGCGGTGCGATGCAAGATGCGCTGCCGCAGGTTTCACAAGCCGCATTAAATCTTAATTGGTACGATTCCATTCATCTGTACGAACAGTGCGTGTGGCAAAGCGTAGACGAAGCGCAAAACGGCGATTATTTCGATGGCATGGTCGTCGCGGACGTTATCGATTTACTACCAGAAAATGCGAATGTGTTCATCGCCAACAGCTTGCCCGTGCGCCACTTGGATCAATTTGCGCGCCCGAACGCGAAAAATCTGCGCGTATTTTGTAATCGTGGTGCGTCTGGGATCGATGGGATTGTGAGCACGGCGTTAGGCGTGGCAGCAGGGCAGCCACAGCATCCACTCGTGCTGATCACGGGTGATCTGGCGTTCTATCACGATATGAACGGACTGCTTGCGCTCAAACGCCTGGGGATCAAAGCGACCATTGTTGTCATCAACAACGATGGCGGCGGCATTTTTTACCGATTGCCAATCAGGGATTTTGAACCGACGTTCACCGATTTATTTCGAACGCCAACCGGGTTGGATTTTTCGCACGCGGCGGCATTATATGGCGTTAAGTTCACGCGCACGCCGGAGCGCGATGCGTTTCGCGCGGCATTTATAGATGCGATACAGGCGGATGAAGCACATATCATCGAAGTGCCAACGAATTATCAGCGTGATGACGAGCGGCGGCGCGAGATTATCACCGCAACCGCCGAAAAATTGAAGAAAAAAACGGATTAAATCACAATGAATATGGAGAACACAGAAATGGAAAATACAGTTCCAGCAACCAATAGCGCGATCCGTATAGCAGCGAACTGGGTCGAAGTCAAGCAGTACGACGACATTACGTATCACAAAGCCGATGGCATGGCACGTATCGCCTTTAACCGCCCTGATGTGCGCAATGCGTTCCGACCGGACACCATCAAAGAGATGATGGAAGCATTCGAAGATGCGTGGGAAGACGCGACAATTGGCGTGATTTTGATGACTGGGAATGGTCCCGCCAAAGATGGCAAGTATGCGTTTTGTTCGGGCGGCGATCAAAAAATTCGTGGTGACGCGGGGTATGTTGGCAAAGACGGCGTGCATCGCCTGAACGTGCTTCAACTTCAGCGCATCATTCGCACCATCCCCAAACCGGTCATCGCGCTCATTCCCGGCTACGCAATTGGCGGCGGACATGTGCTGCATGTCATCTGCGATTTAAGCATTGCGGCGGATAACGCAGTTTTCGGGCAAACTGGTCCGCGCGTCGGCAGCTTCGACGGCGGTTATGGCAGCAGCTATCTGGCGCGCATCGTTGGGCAAAAGAAGGCGCGCGAAATCTGGTATCTGTGCCGTCAATACAACGCCGAACAAGCGCTCGAAATGGGCTTGGTCAACACCGTTGTGCCGTTGGCAGAATTAGAAGAAGAAGGTGTCAAATGGGCGACTGAGATTTTGCAGCACAGCCCATTGGCGATTCGTCTGCTCAAAGCATCGATGAATGCCGATGTCGATGGTCAAACCGGACTGCAACAGTTGGCGGGCGACGCGACGCTGCTGTTTTACATGACCGAAGAAGGACAAGAAGGGCGTAACGCTTATGTCGAAAAGCGCGAGCCGAACTTCGATAAATTCCCATGGCGCCCATGAGACAAAATCAAGCACGAAAAACATGACGCAAAGGCGCGAAGGCGCACAGAGATGATGCAAGATTGGCTGAAAACGGCGGCGCAAACTCACGGTGACCGAACCGCGTTGATCATGCCCGAACGCAGGTTAACATTCGCCGCTTTGGATCATGAAGTCGATGAAGCGGCGGCGTGGCTAACATGGAAAGACACAGGCTATCAGCGTGGAGATCGCGTGTGTTTATTGCCATCCAATTTGTATATTTCGACATTGCTCGTTTATGCGGCGGCGCGCATCGGCTTGACACTCGTGCTGCTCAACACGCGGCTGACCGATGCTGAATTGGATGATCAAGCTGCGTTGATAGGCGAGTCGGGGTACTGGGATACGCCGCGTACGACGGTAGAGGATTGGCACGATAAGTCGCTGCAAAAATACGAAGCTCAACCACTACTTGATCTCGATTCGACCGCAGCAATTTTATTCACATCCGGTACGAGCGGAACGCCGAAAGCGGCGCAGTTGACCTACGGCAATTTCTATGCCAGCGCGCTGGCGTCGGCGGATCGCTTGGGTGTGCGCCCAGAAGATCGCTGGTTGCTGTGTTTGCCGTTGTATCATGTTGGCGGCTTGTCGATTTTGTATCGCAGCGTCATTCATGGGACGACGGTCGTGATCCCGCGTGAGAACTCGATTGAGTCGATCATGAGCACGATCCAGCACGATCAAATTAGTCATATCTCGCTTGTGCCGACTCAGTTGTATCGCATAATCCAAGCCGGGTTCGTGCCGCCGCCGTCGCTCAAGCTGATTTTGTTGGGCGGGGCGGCGGCATCCCCCGAATTACTTAAAATGGCGGCGGATCGTCAAATTCCGGTGGCAACGACTTACGGCTTGACCGAAGCGACCTCACAAGTAGCGACGATGCTGCCTGATGCTGTGCGCCGCAAACTCGGCAGTGTCGGCAAGGCGATCTCAGGGACGCGCGTGCGCGTCGTCGATGAATACGGGCAAGATCAGCCGCCGGATGTTTATGGTGAGATCGTCGTGTCCGGGCAAACCGTGATGAAAGGCTATCTCGGTCAGCCCGAAACGAACGGCGTATTTCATACCGGCGACATCGGTTATCTGGACGATGAGGGTGATTTATGGGTCGTGCAGCGCCGCAGCGATTTGATCGTGAGCGGCGGCGAAAATGTATATCCGGCGGAAATCGAACAAGTGCTGCGTCAGCATCCATCGATTGAAGATGCCGCCGTCGTCGGCATCGATCATGCCGAATGGGGGCAGCAGGTTGTCGCCGCCGTTGTCATCAGGTACGGCATGGTACTGACGCAAGAAGACGTAATTGCGCACACACGTGCGCACATGGCGGGCTACAAAATTCCGCGCCAAGTACGCTTTGTCGATTCGCTACCACAAACTGCGAACGGCAAAATTCAGCGCGCCGCCGTCAAAAAACTTTTTACGGACAAAAGCTAAAAACATAACACAAAGACACGACGGCACAAAGAAATGTTGTGGGGGCGGCATATACGCCGCCCGCGAAAACGGCATTCGCTATTCTAGAACTATCTCGTGACCTTCGGCGGCAGAACGATAACACGCATCGATGATGCGTGTGCGTTTGAGACCCTCACTGCCATTGTGTGCGACATAGTCACCTGCGCGTACGGTATCGATGAAATTTTTGACGACCGCAAAATGTCCTTCGCCACGTGATACCCGTGGGCGCAGTTCTGCGGGGGTGCCAGCAGCATCGGTGTAGATCGTCAGCGTATTTTCATTGGCGTAACTGCGAATATCGATGTGTGCGCCGCCATCCGTGCCATAAAGCTCGACGCCGTAATCATCCCAGTGGCGTCCATAGCTCGCCCAACTCGCATCCAATGCCAATGTCGATCCATCGGTGAAACGGATAAACCCGGTCGCCAGGTCTTCAACGTCGAACCCGCCGTCGCGGATTTCGCGCTTATCGCTCCAACCGCCGCGTCCACGCGCGCCAAGTTCGCTGTATGTGGCGGCACTCACCGACGCGACCTCGGGTTCACCAAGCAAGAACAGTGCCATATCCAATACATGCACACCGAGATCGATCAAGGGTCCCCCGCCCGCCGTCTCTTTATTCGTGAACCAGCCGCCCATACCGGGAATTCCGCTTCGACGCATCCAGTATGCTTTGGCGTGATATGTGCGTCCCAAACCGCCATCGTCGATGTAACGCTTGAGCGTTTGTACATCACCGCGCTGACGATGATTGAAGGCAACGTGCAGAACACGATTGTGAGCGGTGGCGGCACGCACCATCGACTCGGCGGCTTCAAGGGTGTGAGCGAGCGGTTTTTCTGAAAGCACATGTTTGCCACTCGAAAGCGCGGCGACAGCGGCAGGCGCGTGCAAATAATTGGGCGTTGCAATACTGATCACATCCAGATCGTCGCGTAATGCCAGTTCCTCAAAGTTTTCGTATTGAAACGGAATGTTATAAGCTGAGGCAATTTCCTCACGCCGCGACGCCGAAATGTCTGCAATCGCGATCACTTCGACGCCAGGCAGCGCTTTATAACTTTTCAGGTGGGTTTCGCCCGCCCAACCCAAGCCAATCACGCCCGCGCGAAGGGGCGCAGTCGTCGTATTATTTTGCATGGTTAATCCTGTAATAAAGTCGTTTAGGCAACAACCTGAGTCTAACATCACCGATAGGGAATGGGGTAGTTCCAGCATGGTACGCTGAAAAAGTCGATAACCTAATCGTTTTTCGGGCTAGACCGACTCGCTCAACCAGACGATAATTCAACCATTACCATCGCTTCAATATGCGGAAAATCCATGAACTCCCCAATCTTATATGATACCCACATGCACACAACGCTGTGTAAACACGCACACGGTGAGCCAGAAGCGTATGCTGAACAAGCCCTGCGTAAAGGCTTGAAAGGCATGATTATGACTGACCACAACCCGACGAATGTGCCGTATTCGCCGCACTTACGTATGGACATCAGTCAATTTGAACAGTATCTCGCCATGGTCGAACGCGCACGCATCGCCTACGAAGGGCGTGTCGATGTACGACTTGGCATTGAGTCCGATTATTTTCCCGGCGCAGAAGCATGGCTGACGGATTTGCACAGCCGTGCCGATTTCGACTATATTCTGGGGTCGGTGCATCCGCAAATGGCAGAATACCAAAAGCTGTATTTTACAGGCGACATGCTCGATTATCATCGTGGCTACTATACACACATGGCACAGGCGGCAGAAACGGGTTTGTTCGACTGCCTATCGCACCCAGACGTGATCAAGTTTGTCCATCCGCGTGATTTCAAACCAGAAGTCATTATCGACGATATTCGCGCGGCGTTAGATCGCATCGCAATGACTGGCGTGGCAATGGAACTCAACACATCTGGTTTGAACAAAGCGCCGTTCGATATGTACCCATCGCGTACGATTCTTTACGAGATGTTCATCCGCGATATTCCCGTGGTGGTTGGTTCAGACGCGCATGACCCGAAGCGGGTTGGCGCCGATTTTGAGAAAGCCTTTGACGCTTTGCAGAATGTTGGCTACCAGGACATCAATTTTTTCCTCAAGCGTGAGCGGCAGACAGTCACCATCAGCGACGCCCGTGAAACTTTGCAGCTCCCCGCAACCTTTGGGCAAATCGTCATGGATTTTGCAGGAAAATTCATGTAGCAACACAGGCGTGGTTGGGGATAAAGCGACGGTTCTTGTCCCCACCCTTTTTGTTTGCGTTGTAATTCCCTCCTTTTTTGCTAAAAAACTCATAATCGTCTCGTTTCTGTCTCATCTAGACCCGTATAATGAGAAGTCTTGGGAGAATTTCAATGATGAACAAAACACCTCGCTCTATTCCACAATTCAACAGCGATACCCCTTACAAGCTTGTGAGTCGTCGTTCGGTAAGCCCACTTTACAGAATTGTTGTATCGAATTCAGCTATAGACGCCAAAAACGCCAGTTTAGAACGCAATAAATCTTAATTTTAGCATTCAAAAAATGATTTCTGGATGCACAAGCGCGCTCATTTTAGGGCGCGATAGCGCAAAATGGAGAAAAGAACATGAAATGCAAACCGTTTGGTGTCGTTCTCACCTTGCTGTTCATGTTGGGTACGGTCAGTACGATGGCGTTGGCGCAAACCGATGACGTTGTAACCATCTGGACGAAATTCAATGCAGACAGCCCGCAAGTGAGCACCGATATGTGGCTGGTGAACGCTATTGAAGCGCAAGCCGAACTGGGCGTGACGCTCGAAAATACGTTTATTCCGTACAGCGAGATCAATACCCGTCTCAATGTCGCGGTGCAATCAGGCGGCGATATTCCTGATGTCTCCTATGTAGACAGCCAGAGTCTCGGCTTTTATGTCAATAATGGCACGCTCACCGATTTGACTGAATTCGTTACGTCCGCCGACTGGTATGAAGACCTCGACCCGGCAGCACTGCAAGCCTGCACAGCGCCGACAGGCGAAATTCTGTGCGTGCCGACGACGACGACGAATTTTTTCACCTATTATTGGGCGGATGCTTATCCTGAAGGTTTCCCTGCCACCACCGACGAATTTTTGGCGCTTGCGCCAAGCATCCGCGCGACTGGTGCATACCCGATCACGTTTAAGGGTGCTGAAGGTGCGTCAGTTGAACGCTTTTATTACCCACTGATGGCAAGCTACGGCGCTGAAGTCGTCGATGAAAATGGACGCGCAACCTGGGCGAACGAAGAATCTGTCGCGGCGCTCGAATTTGTTCGCGCGTTGTATCAGAACGAACTTGTGCCAGAAGTAACGCTCGCGCCAGGCTTCGATTTTGAAGAACCGTTTAAGCAGGGCGAAGCAGGTGCGTTTGTGGCGGGGACGTTCTCTTATGTCTATTTGACTCCGCTCACCGCACCAAGCGGTGAATTGTTCGATGCCGCACCGCCTGCCGAAGGCTTCGACACGAACGCGATTGCTGTTGGTGACGCTTTTGACGCGGGTGAACTGATGTTTGCACCGCCATTGAGTGCACCCGATGGTGAACCGAAATCGATGGTTCTGGCGACAGCGTATGCGATTCCCTTCGGGTCAGAAAATGTTGAAGGCGCGCAGGCTTTCATCAATTCACAGATGGCAACGCAAGCCAACATCGATTTTGCCGTTGCTTATGGGGCGCTGCCGACACTGCTCAGCGCAGCGCAGGATGATGTTTTCTCGTCCGCGTACTGGCGGGTAGCGGCGCAGTATCAGGCAGAAAGTGGCGTCGCGGCACCCGCATGGCAGAATTATGACGAAGCCCTGCGTTTGCTTAGCACGGCAATTGTCAATATCGTCACTGATGACAACGCCGACATTATGGAAGAACTGCAAGCAGCACAAGACGAATACAATCTCGGTGTTGAGTAAACACTACATCCTCGTAAAGATATAGGTGTTTGGGTAGAGGCGCACAATTGTGCGCCTCTACGTTATCCTCACATCCTGCTGCGTGAAGGCGCGGTGATGGAGAAAGGAACAAAGCCATGGCGCAGGTTGCGTTAGCATCCCGCAGCGTCGACAATTCACGTTCACAACCAGCTTACAGACGTTCCGCCTTTATCCCATTGGCGTTTCTACTGCCGTCTGTATTGATTCTGCTCATATTGCAGGTCTATCCAGCGTTGTATGCTGTGTTTATCAGCACGACGCGCTTACGGCGCGGTGTAGCTGAACCCATGGGACTGCGCAATTATGAGCGATTGTTCCAGACGCCGTCGTTTCTAGAGGGTTTGGAGCATACCGCGGTCTATGCTATCTCATTTCTGGTGCTGACCATTGGGGTCGGCATGTTTTTGGCGCTGCTGCTTAATCGGCGCATCAAGTTCACGGGCTTCTACCTGGTGATTTTGTTCATACCCTGGGTACTGTCGGACGTGGTCGCCGGGACGATGTGGCGCTGGCTGTTTCAACCCGAATACGGCATTTTGCAGGAATGGCTGTATCAAGCGTTTCCATCGCTTGATGCGGTGTATACCAACCAAACCGGATCAATGGTGATGGTGATTATTGCGTCCGTATGGCAAGCGCTTGCCTACACGACGATTTTGTCACTTGGTGCTTTACAAACGGTTCCGGTTGAAGTCGTCGAGTCAGCGTCATTGGACGGTGCGAACCGTTTTCAGCGGTTCTTCCGAATAATTCTGCCGATCATCCGCCCAACCTTGCTCGTGATGGTTTTGTTGGTTTCGATTCGCGCGGTCAATTCGGTCGGCTTGATTTATGCGACAACAGGTGGGGGGCCGGGTCGTGCCACACAAACCGCATCGATCTATCTCTTGATTACAGGCTGGCGGCAGGGCGAATTTGGTTTAGGCGCGGCGACATCGGTTGTGCTGCTCACCGTCAATATTGGGCTGACAATCTTTTATCTGAGTCTAATCGGGCGCAAACGGGAGTAAATGCATATGGTGACCGGACGTTTGACGCGGCGCTTCGATGTCGCATTTACGCATATTTCGCTGGCGATCTTCGCGATTGCGGCGCTTTTTCCTGTTTTGTATACGCTCATGACCTCGTTCAAAACGGGCGAAAGTGTAATTACCAGTCCGCCGACGTTTTTCCCACGCGAATGGTCGCTTGAAGGCTATTTGACAGTTTTCAACAGCGATATGATTCGCTATTTCCTGCCGAATACGTTCATCAATTCGATTGTGTCGGCATTCCTGGTGGTCACGCTTGCAATGCTGGCAGCATACACGTTTTCGCGCTACAAATTTCGCGGCAGTCGCGTTCTAGAACTGCTGATTCTCGGTGTCATGTTGATTCCGGGCTTGACGTTCGTAATTCCGTATTATCGGATGGCAAGCGATCTCGATTTGCTTGGCACGAATCAGTTCATTATCTCAATTTATGTCGCGTGGGGGCTGCCATTCGCTATCTGGATCATCCGTTCATTTGTCGATTCGATCCCGATTGAGCTGGAAGAAGCCGCCATGATCGATGGAGCGGGCCCCATCCAGACGATGTTCTATGTGGTGCTGCCATTGGCGATGCCAGGATTAGTCGCTGCATTCCTGCTGGTGTTTGTCGATACCTGGAACGAATTCTTATTCGCGCTTGTGCTGTTGACAGGGGACGCGCGCACCGCGACGGTTGGATTGTACGATTTTCAGTCGCAGTTCGAAATCGCCTATAATGTGTGGACGGCGGCGTGTATCGTCATTATGACTCCGGCGCTGCTGGTATTTCTTGCGCTCCGCAAGCGCTTTTTCGAGGCGCTGCTTCAAGGTGCAATCAAAGGCTAGTGAAATTGTATGGAACTGCTGCCGATCATCGTGATCGTTTTCGTCGCTATGCTTATCCAAACGAGCGTCGGGTTTGGTATGGGCTTGGTGTCGATGCCGCTTTTGCTCGGCATTCTTGATCCGATCGGTGCGGCGGCATTGGTGTCGCTGGTTGGCATCACATCCGAAATTTACATGATTTTTCGCTACCGACACAGGCTGCAACTGCGCGTCGTACTGCGCTTGATCGTTGCATCTGTAATCGGTATCCCATTCGGCGTATTGTCATTGGGATTGCTCGATGAGCGCGTGATTTTAAGCGTGCTGGCGTTCATCATGATTGGTTATGCGCTGGTTAGTCTGCTCAATTTTCCGATACCGGTGATTAAAAATGAAAACTGGAGCTTCGGCTTCGGTTTTCTCGCCGGCGTTTTAGGGGGTGCCTACAACACATCGGGACCGCCGCTGATAATTTATGGGACCGCGCGGCGCTGGTCGCCGGGTGAGTTCAAAGTTAATTTGCAGATGGTCTTCTTAAGTAACAGCATTATAGTCATCGCCACCCGCGTACTGGCAGGGCAATATACAAGCGACGTGTTTCGCCATTATGCGGTCGCGCTGCCCGCCATGATTATCGCAGGCTGGATTGGGCTGCGGCTGGATAAACGGATTGATCCGGTGCAATTTCGCAAGCTTGTGTTGGTGCTGCTGCTCGTGTTGGGGATTCGGTTGTTGTTGCCATAGGGGTGGACGGGTGGATAGGACTGAAAGCGGGCATGGCTCTGCCTTGCCCGCTATGCATGGTCGTCATTATTTGGGTGACACATCAGTTCGCCCCTACAGAATAACGCACGCGATTATTTCATTCCTGTTGTGGCGATCCCCGTCGTAATATACTTCTGTAAGAACGCGAATACCGCTGTGATTGGGAGCAGCGTTAAAACTGTCATCGCCAGGATTAAATTCCACTGCACTTGCAATTCACCTTGAAACGAATTCAAACCGACTTGCAGCGTAAAATACTCGGTGCGGCTTAACACGATCAAGGGCCACAAGAAGTCATTCCATCGCCACATAATCGAGAAAATTGCCAGCACCGCGAGCGCTGGACGCGCTAAAGGTAAAATGATTTGCAGGTAAATACGCCACTCGCTCGCGCCATCGATGCGGGCTGAATCGAGTAGTTCGTCAGGTATCGTCAGCATATATTGGCGCAGCAAAAAAACGCCTGTTGGTGTGGCTGCGCCCGGCACAATGATTCCGAGCAGATTGTTGTTCCAGCCGATTTGTGTAATCACCAGAAACACCGGAATCAGGATGACCGAGAGCGGCACCATCAATGTGCTGAGTGTGACGAAGAAAATGGCGTTTTTGCCGCGAAATTGATATTTACTGAGCGCAAATGCCGCCATACTATTGACGATGAGCGTCAATATCGTTGCCAATACGGTTACCACGACTGAGTTCCACAAATAGCGCCCAAAATTGAAACGCGAGATGCCCTCGGTGTAATTTTCAAGCGCAAACGATACATTTTCGATGGGTTCGCGCTGGTCGATATTGACACGGATGATCTCGTCGGGAGCCGACGGGTCGATCATTTGGGCTTCGATGCCGACGCGCCGTACTTGCGCGAGCTGACGCACTGTGCCGTCATCAAAGGTGACACTGTATAGTTCAAGCGGGTCGTCGTATCCTGCAACCGTGATGGTTTCCTGGCGATAAGGCAGGATCGTCGGCGGAAAGCGGATTAATCCAGTCGGCGTCTTAAACGAAGACAAAACCAACCAGATGATGGGACCGAACATCAGAATCGTGCCGAGTGTCAGATATAAATAGGTGAGGAAATCAGCGAACGACAAGCGTTTTTTGCCACGCGTGCGGGTGAGGAACGCAAGAATAGTACTCATGGTTGTTAATACGCTCCCGAATTACCGCTGCGACTTGCACGAAGCTGAATCAGCGTGAACACGAATAGTGCGCCCGCTAATAATACCGACGCCGCCGCTGCCAAGCCATATTCTTTCGTCAAATTGCTAAAGCCTGTGCTGTACACATATTGCACCATATACGTGGTTGCGGTGCCGGGACCGCCGCCCGTGAACGCATACACTTGATCGAAAGCTTGCACCGCGCGGATCAATGCCAGCACGATCACAACCGTCATGGTCGGCATGAGCAACGGCAGGGTGATGCTGCGAAACGCTTGCATGCCGCTTGCGCCGTCCATGCCAGCCGCTTCATAGAGTTCACTGGGAATTGCCTGTAAACCGGCGAGCAAAATCAGCGTGAAGAAGCCCATTTGCGCCCATACACTGATCAGTATGACAAGAAAGCGCGCCCAATCGCCATCAAGTAAAAATGGCACACGATCTCCACCCAGACTGACAATGATCGCGTTGAGCAGTCCGTCACGCTGGAGCAGCCATTTCCAGACCAACGCGACCACTACGGGTGAAAGCAGTACGGGGTAAAAAAAGACGCTTCTAAAAAATCCACGTAAAATGATTTTTCGGTTGAGCGCGATTGCAGTGACGAGTGAAATCAACACCATAAACGAAACTTGTGCGACGACGAATATCACGGTATTGAAGACAGCGCGCCAGAATACGTCTTCGCGGCAGGTATTGGGGTCTAAAAAGTTGCCACAATCGAACAAAGTGTTGAAATTTTGGGCGCCGACGAACGGGCGATTTTGTGGGAACAGTTCGGTTCCACCCGTAAAGGCATAATAAAAGTTCAAGATCATCGGCAGCATGATGAACACGCCGAAGATGAGCAGATTTGGCAGGACAAAAATATATGCCATGCGATTGACGCCGACCAGATTCTGGATCGGGTGCATGACGAGGTCGATGATGTTGATAAAACCTTCATAGATGCTGCTGCCCAGACGACTGATTATCTTTAGCGGCGATGATGGCAGCGTACGTGGGCGCGGTGGGGTGACGACTCTAGCCACGGGGTGTTCCCTTCTATCTTGAAAAAACACCCCACTCTTTTGGTTTATAGGGCATCATGTAAATTGCCCTAAAACCACTTGTAGAAGCGACTTTTGAACCGCCCCTACACGCTTTGGAGTGAGGTGTGTTTCAAACTCAAAAACGAATGTTAACTGGCTGCTGCTGCCGCGAGCGCGTCGTCAATATCCTGCTGGATACGTTCAATCGCTTCGTCGAGTGACAGCTCACCCGTGATCGCCTGTGTCAAACGGTCGCGGATCGGGTTATTGATGGCGAATGCCTGACCACCATACTGAAGTTGGTAAGCCTGTGCGCTCAATTTCGGGACTTCGGACGCGAAATCTGCCAGCGCGGCTTGCGCGAGCGGATTTTCGCTTTGGAATGCGAGTTCACCCAACCCTAAATGACCTGGAATGAACAGCGTGCGTTCCGTAAATTCACGCATCGCATCGACGCTTGCCAAATAATCCATGACACGCGCGACTTCTGCGGGGTGTTCGGTCTGATTGAACGCGACCATGACCGTGCCACCGGGCATTCCGGTGCTGCCACCGTCACCCGTCGGGTTCGGTACGACATCCCAATCGAACGCATCGCCAATATCATTGGTAAAGCGCCCAACCTGCCAGCTACCGCTCATATACATGACCAACTGACCGTTGATGAAGTAATCAGCGCCAGCCGCATACGTGCCGCCCGACCCGACCCAAATTTCTGCGGGCGTGACGTCGTTGGTGTGCCAATCTATCAACTGCTGCGACATAGCACGGAATCCGGGCGTATCGACGGTGATTGTGCCATCTTCGTTGAACAAGACCGCGCCTTGACTGAACAGCGGACCCGCCAAACGATGACCGCTGCGGTCAACAGCGATGGCGTAGTCGGTTTCGGTAGCTTCAGCAACGGCGGTCGCTGCTTCTGTCCATTCTGCCCAGGTCACTTCGTCGCTGCTGTCGCTCGGTACTTCAATGCCCGCTTGTTCAAACAGCGTGCGATTGATGTACGGCGCAGACACCGTAAACTGATTCGGGAAACCATACAACCCGGTGTCTTCATCACCGTCGCGCAACGCTTCGGTCACGGCGGCGGGGAAGTTTTCTTCCCAATATGCCGGGTCTTCAACGAGCGATGTCAAATCGAGGTAGTTGCCTCGGTAAGCGGCGAAATCAGTCACGCGCGCCATATCGGGCGCTTCGCCCGCTTCGACTTGCACGGGCAGTTGTTCCAAAATCACCTGATACGCGACGGTATCAACCACGACACGAATATCGGGGTTTTCGGCTTCAAACTGATCGAGCAAATCACGCAGCACCGCGCCTTCGCTGCCGTCGTCATACCATGTAATTCGCAGTTCGACGGGTTCTTGAGCGAAAGCAGTCATCGTCGCCATGATCATAAAAATGGCGAGCATCGACAAAAGAATATTGCTTCTTTTCACAGCCTTTTCTCCTTGAACAGACTTATACTAATTGGCGATGAAATTTATTTCTATCGCCCTTGAATTATGCCGCGCACACGGGTAATGTGCAACCAGTCCTTAATAATGGCGTGATGACGTGACATCATCGGTAATGCAGGAGTAACAAACGGGTGACAAAACTACGGGTCGCTATCGTCGGCACCGGTGGCATCGCCGCCGCACACGCGGACGCGATCACAGGTGAGTCGGATCGGGTCGAACTTGTCGCGGTGATGGACGTTGATTCTACGCGGCTGGTGTCCTTTTGTGAGAAATATAACATTGCGAAAAGCTATGGTGACTTGGACACGCTTTTAGGCGACGTGAAACCTGATCTGGTACATCTTTGCACGCCACCCGCGCTGCATGTCGGTCAAGCGTTGGCGTGTTTAGCAGCGGGCGCGCATGTATGGTGCGAAAAACCGTTATGCGGCTCGCTGGCGGATTTCGACCGCATCAGCGACGGCGAAGCGCGTACAGGCAAATGGGTGACGACGGTTTTTCAATGGCGTTCAGGCGCAATGGGCAAATACGTCAAGACATTGATCGATGCTGGCACGTTCGGGCGTCCACTGATCGGCGTGTGTAATACGTTGTGGTATCGTGCCGCCGCGTATTATCAGGTCGATTGGCGCGGGCGATGGGATAACGAGCTTGGTGGGACGACCCTTGGTCACGGCGTACATCTGATGGATATGTTTCTGTGGCTGTTTGGCGAATGGCGCGATGTGCGTGCAGTGACGGCAACGCTTGACCACGATATTGAAGTTGATGATGCTGCCGCGGCTATCGTTCGCTTTGAAAATGGGGCGCTCGGCACAATCACCAACAGCACGGTTTCCCCACGCCAAGAAACTGCTTTACGCATGGATTTTCAACGCGCGACCGTCGAAGTTTCTGGCTTGTATCACTACATCAATACCGATTGGCGCTTTTCGACGTTTGATGGCTCGCCTTTTGCCGATAATCTGCAAACATGGAGCAAGGCACACAGTGACGAGCCAAGTGGACACGCCGCCGCGCTTAAAGATTTGTTGGACAGCCTTGAGCGCAACGAACGTCCTTTGTTGAGCGGATTTGAAGCGCGCAAAGTTCTGGAATTTGTCACCGCGCTGTATAAATCCTCGTATACGAACCAAGTCGTAACGCGCGGTTCGATCACGCTGGATGACCGATTTTATCACGCGTTCAACGGAAATAGTTCACCGTAGGGGCATGGGATAGCCATGCCCACCTTCTCATAAGTTCAAATCCAACGTCAATGTCCTGTCACCATGCGTAATCGTCATGGTGTCCGCGTTCATCGGCGTATGCGTATATTCATTGTCGTAATGCGGAAAATCTTCGAAGCCATATTCGACATCATTCACCCATAAACCGCCTGTTTCACCAAACCGAAGCACCGTACCGTTGATGTCACTGCACGTAATCGTCGGCACGATGCCGTCATTAATGAATGCAAGCTGCGGCTTGTTCGTCTTAGCTTTGGCGATAAAGGACGCGAAATCGCCATTTTCGGCACGGCTGCCAACATGAGACAGCCACGCATGACCGCCGCCAGCACTGCGTAGTTCCTGAGCAGCGTGTAATCCGTGTGATGTCAGCGAGAGTTCGCCGTCACTCCACAGCGCAGCGTAGGCATCGCCGAAGCGCGCAAACGCCCATTGTCCTTCTAATTCCCACGCATCGAAATGGGCGGTAGGGAAGTAGGCGTGACTAAAGCCCAAGCCGATGTCAGGCTGCAATGGATACAGGCAGATCACGGTTCGTTCGTGCATAGCGACGCGCGGCAAGCGTACCGACCCCGCCCAGAAATTTGGGCGCGCATTGCCGTGTTCCTGGCTGTTGCCGGGATAGTTCGTGAAGATTACGGCTTCGGGGCTGAAAGTGGCTTGCCAGAGATGCTCTTGAATGCCGACCTCGTTCAAGCGGTGATCGACACACGCCGATAGCATATAATCGGGCGTGCGCCGAGTGATCGTTTTTGCATCCCAGCCATCCTCGCGCAAATCGTGACGTAAGCGATAATCCCCAACCGAACGAGCGCGCGTCACGAGCAAATCGGGCATGTGAGCGCCAATCTGCTGGATAATATCCGGTACGTGATATTTCTCCGCCAACGCCAGCATTCCGGTCGTGCGCGTTTCACCGTTGAAAATGCCCATCCCCCACGCGATGCGCTGGAGCGCCGACGTGTTTTCAAAGCGCGATGATTTTAACCCCGCGACGTAACACCGTCCGTGCGTGCTGCCATGCGCGCCTTTGAATGACTGACACGCGATCAGGAAAAAGATTTTGTCCAACAGGGTCGTCGCAGCGGCATTGAGCGCAGGATCGTCGCTGAATTCGTTCAGGACGAGCAGCGCAAAGGCATCAAGCGCCATATACGCATTACTATCCCATTCAGAGAAACTACCCCGTAAGCGCCTGCTGATCCACGCTTGTATATCGGTTTTAGCGCGCGCTTTTAAGTCCGCCGCATAAAACTGGCTGTTGTCGAATGCCCAGTCATGCCAGTACTGCGCCGCCAAATAAGCGGTGACATGGAACAAAATTTGGTGATTTTCAGTGAAGTAACACATGGCATCGACGCCTGGTTCTTCAATCCAATATTTGAAGGTCTTAAAGGCGTTTTCGATGCGCGTGCGCTCTGCGGGACGCAGCACACTCGACCGTCCGTATTTGTACATGAGCGCGATCAAACTCACCGCGTAAAAATCGGCGCAGTCGCGTCGGTCTTGCATGAACTCACATGCGATCTGAATACCAGTGGCGTCAATAAGTTCAGCCTGACCGAGCATTACTGCGCACATCGTGCCAAGTACATCGAACGGCATTTGCGCAACGTGTTCCAGCGCTTCGCGTTTGCGTGAGTCGTAGGTGCCATAAGTGTGGTCGCTGAAAAGTTGGCGGCTTGCCCACAAGGCGCGTTTTGTCGCTAATGGCGTACCGTCGGCGGGCTTGATCGTCAATTCGAGATGATTTTCGCCCGGTAAGCTGCTCATCGCGTCCAGTAATGCGTTCGTGATCGGCAGTTCAGCGGTTTGTCCCGGTTGCAATGTCAGCATGGCATGACCCACAGGAAGCTGCATATTGACTGGACGTTTGACGACGAGTTCTGGCGACGGCATTGTGATTTCTGCTATCAGTGTTACGGGCGTGGTCGCGGTCGCATCAAACGTCATAAGCGCAGGCAGACGCGGAAATGCAAACTGCTTGATTAAGACATTATCGAGCGCATTTTCGGCAGCGTGCCATCGTTCTGGAGGTACATTACTAATCGGGATGCAAATCGTCACCCCATTGAGGGGTAAATCGATGAATTGAATGCCTAAGGCAATTCTTGCCTCGCGCCAGCCGATCATAACGCCGTATAAATACAGGTCATTGAGCCCAGCGCGTAAATTGAGTGTGATCTCGTGGTAGAGCGGATGAACATATCCAACCTCGCTATCGACGACGCCAGTGTTTTCTCCGTTCAGCCACACCTGCGTCAGTCCTAAATCGAGCAAGCGAGCGCGTATCGAGCGTTCCGACTCGATCTCCAAGCCTGTATATGCCCATCCTTGCATCTGCACGGGGGTGAAATTGAATCGGTTGAAATCCACCGTGTTGTCGTCGTCGAGTCGTCGATATTCCCAGTTACCGAAATCGCTTGGTAGTTCATGATGCGGGCGGCGGTCGGGTGCCCAGTTTGGCATAGGGAGTTCGTTGTAAATCGTTTGTTTAAGATGGAGTGAATACGGCGCATTGGTGATCCAAGCGCGTCCATCGGGTTCGAACGGATCAGCGGTAGGAGAAATCACCTGTTCGAGCGCTGTGAGTGGGGTCACGAATGCGCCGCGTGCCAGCCAATGTCGAACTGCGCCATCATGTGCCAGCGAATAGCGTGCCATATTTGATGTGGACATCATTCACCTGATTGTAGAAGGAATCAAAACGACGCGGATTATATCGCGCGTCGTCTGCTTGTTGCGTGAATGGTTATACGGCGGTGGCGGCGATTGGATTCATTGTTGGCTGGGGGCTGCCGCCTGCGGGTTCAATACTGACGCCAATCACTTCAAACGTATCGATTGGTATATCCGACTCGAATACATAGACCACGCGGTTATCGGCGTCCGGTTGGAATATGCCCATGCTAACGGGCGTGCCGTCTATGCCTATCAACCACAGCTGAAAGGTTTGATCATCACGGATAGCGGGAAGATTGTCACCGATGATGATTCCTGTACGAAAGTTTGCCGCGTACAGCACATTGGCGAATGGCGCTTCGTTTTCGGTTGAGACGAGCTGTGCGTTCTGTATCACGTCACTGCCCGAAAATGCTGCCAATACATCATCGCGCTGTGCGAGCAATGTGCGGACTTCTTGTTCAGTAAAGCGTGCGGCGCTTATCTGTGTTTGCAGCGACACTTGATCGAGGTTCGCTTCACCCAATTGTAATTGCAAGGATATGTTCAAGATCAACAACAGTGCCGCCGCAATCGACGCGACTGTTGCAACGATCGGGGTGATGCGTCTCGTTTTTGGTGGAGAAGCGAGTTCGCGCCCGCGTTCGATAGGGATGACGCGCGATGATGTGGACTGACTCGGCGTGCGCGCCGCCGCCATGATCTTATCGTGCAGCGCGGCGGGCGGAGTCATTGTAGGAGAGCTGTATAACAATCCTTGTGCCAGCCCTGCATAGTCTTTCAATTCAGCTTGAAATTCAGGGCAATGTTGCATCAATGATTCCACTAAACGTGTCTCGTCGGCATCGGTTGCGCCCAGCGCATAGGCTGGCATCAATTCTGCAAGACGTTCACAGTCGGTGGGAAAGTTCGGTTGGATGCGGTGTGTTTCCATACTTATACTTCAAATTTTCTTTCGGGAGCTATGACTCAGTGTACGTCAAAAATCTATCAGTAGATTGTTTCGCAAATGAAATACTTACAAGATGCTATCCATTTTCTTGCTCAATCGCCTTTAGCCATAGCGCACGCAAGCGCTGAAGACCTGAACGCACACGTGTTTTGACCGTACCGAGCGGCAGATTGAGTTTATTTGCCATTTCGCCATGCGACAACCCCTGAAAATACGACAGCTCGATAACTTGAAGCTGATCGGTGGATAGTTGAATCAGCAATGAGCGTACAAAGTCGCCATCCTGCCATTCGGTGTCGTCGCGCGTGCCTATCAGGTTTAGTAGGTCGTCTAATGAGACTGCTGACTGCGTATGGCGGCGTTGTTCTTGCCGCAAACGATCAATCGCTGCGTAGCGGGTTATGGTGAGCAACCATGTCGTCAACTTGCCGCGCTGTGCATCCCATGTGTGAATTTGATTCCACACTTTTAAGAACGTATCCTGGGTGACTTCTTCGGCAACGCCGTTGTTTTGCAGCACGCGGTAGGCGATGGTGTAAACCAAGCCCCCATAGCGTTCGTATAGCTCCGAGAGTGCCGATTCATCGCGCTGCTCGATCCGGCGAATGACTTCAATATCCTCATTTAGGATGGTCGATGGCATAACAACTGAATTCCACATGATCCGACGCACACGCACAATTTAACACGAAAACTGCAAAGGGTACAGAAAATAGTCATAAGAACCCAGTCGCTACACCAGTTATGTGAAGTGTAAGTGAGTGTTATCTGAGTGAAAATAACGTTTTGTAACAATGGCTCACGGTGATAAACAACTCGCCCTGAACCATTGTTATGCTGGTTATTTGTCGAATGCGGGCATCGCGTCGGTTTCGGGCATAGCGACACTGACGGCTTCATTGGCAAAATGCGAACTGTATTTGGCTTCGCGTTCTTGCCGGAACTGCTTGGTGTACAGGTCATAGTAATGACCATGCGCGCGGATCAACTGCGCGTGTGTACCTTGTTCCAGGATGCGCCCGCTGTCAATTACTAGAATACGATCCGCACGTTTAATCGTCGAAAGACGATGCGCGATGACGAAACTGGTACGTCCCTTCATCAGAATATCCATACCACGCTGGATCAAGTCTTCGGTAATGGTATCAACAGAACTGGTCGCTTCGTCCATGACCAAAATTTCTGGATTTGCCAGCACCGCGCGCGCCAAACTGATTAACTGCTTTTGACCGACCGAGAGCAAAATACCGCCTTCACCGACTTCGGCATCGTAGCCCTTATCGAGCGCTCGGATGAACTCGTCTGCGCCTGATGTCAGCGCCGCCGATTCGACTTCTGCATCACTTGCATCGAGTCGTCCATAACGGATGTTGTCGCGGATTGTTCCGCTAAACAGATGCGGTGTTTGCAGTACGACGCCGATTTTCGATTGAATCGAGTCGAGCGTCAGTTCGGTGTAGTCGCGTCCAGCGATGCGAATTACGCCCTTGCGCGGCTCGTAAAAGCGACAGATCAGATTGACAATTGTACTTTTGCCGCTGCCGGTTGCGCCGACGAGGGCAATGACTTCGCCGTACTTCACCTTCAGATTGAAGTCGGACAGAACAGGTTTGTTCTCGTCGTAATAAAATGTGACAGCTTCGAATTCGATGTCGCCCTTGATCGACTCCGCGGCTTGCGCGTGCGGACGATCCGTAATTTCGGGCGCGGTATCAAGCAGCGAGAATGAGCGCTCAGCGGACGCAATCGCCTGTTGCAGTGACGCGAACACACGCGCCATATCCTGAATCGGCCAGAGCATGAACGTAATGTACGAGACGAACGCGGCAATCGCGCCAATGGTCATACCGCCTGCTTCGACTCCAAGTCCGCCGAACAACGCGACCGCCGCAACGGCGAACGCGCTGATGACCTGCACAGCCGGCAAGAACAGCGCTGAATACCATGATGCACGATAAGAAGAGCGATACATACCGGCTGTCAGCACGTCGAATTCTTCGAGATTCTTGTCTTGACGGTTGAGCGCTTTAATGACGCGCACGCCATTGATCGTCTCGTTGTAACCAGCCGTAATCTTCGAGTTGAGCTTGCGGCTCTCGCGGTAATGCTTCAGGATGCGACTTTGAAACCACGCCGCGACGATCAACAACACTGGAATCATGATCATCACGATCAGAGTCAACTGCCAGTTGAGCGTGAGCATGAAGAAGGTCGATGACATGATAATCAACGCACCCCATGTCACATCGAGCAGCCCCCAGGTAATCAGGTCTGAGATACGTTCGCTGTCGCTGGTCACGCGAGACATCAACCAACCGACTGGAGTCTTGTCATAATACGAGAGCGACAACTTTTGCATATGGTCGAACAGTCGTTTACGCAAGTCGTACTGCACTTGTTGACCAAGCGTCCCCGCAAAGTAAATGAACCCGAATACTGCCCCCGCGAAAAACACGTACAGCACGGCGTAAAGCGCAAGTAATGTAACGAGACGGTCGCGGTCACCCACAAGGATTGCGGTATCGACGATCTCTTTATTGATAAACGTAAAGGTTGAATCGATAACCGCGAAGATGGCGACCATGGTGAGAAAACCAATTGCCATCTTCTTATGCGGTTTAAGCAACCCTAGAATGCGCAGCAGCGTGCCGCGCGTGATCTTGGAGCTAAATTCTTCTTCTTCAAATCGCAATTCTTCAGACATTTGCGATCTCCTCCTCTAGTTCAAGTTCAATACGCGCTTGAATATCGTAGATGCGGCGGTAGATGCCTTCCTGATTCATCAGTTGAGCGTGCGTGCCACGCTGCACGATCTTCCCTTTGTCCAATACCAGAATCAGGTCGGCGTTCATCACGGTTTGAATGCGGTGCGCGATGATGAACGATGTGCGCTTGTCCATTAGCCGATCCAACGCCTCGCGAATGACTTCCTCGGTTTCGGTATCCACCGAACTCGTGGCGTCGTCGAGAATTAAAATGCGTGGATTCTTGAGCAGCGTACGCGCTAAAGCGACCCGTTGTTTTTGTCCACCCGATAAAGTGACGCCTTTTTCGCCGATCAAGGTTTGATAACCTTCGGGAAAAGTCAGAATAGTGTCATGAATGGCTGCCGCTTTTGCAGCCGCGAATACTTCTTCGTCGCTGACCACACGCCCGACGCTGTACGCGATATTTTCGCGAATGCTGCGTGAGAACAAAAACGGTTCTTGTTCAACAACGCCAATATTCTGGCGCAAGAAATAGCGCGGAAAATCGCGTAGTTCGACGCCATCAATGGTGATGCTGCCGAGCGTGTAATCGTAGAAGCGGGGTAGTAACCCCACCAAAGACGTTTTGCCCGACCCGGTTGACCCTAATAATGCGATTCGCTGCCCTGCTTTGACTTCAAACGAAATGTCGTGCAGTACTCCATGATCGGCGGTATAGGCAAACGTAACCTCTTTGAATGCGATATCACCTTTGATGGCGGCGACTGGGGGCGCGTCGAATTGACCGGTCGGCTCGCGGTCCTGCTTGATCACTTCAGAAACACGATCGAGCGAGACCAGTCCGGTCGATACCTGTACGATCATGCGACCCAGCTCGCGGATCGGGAACAGAATCCATACCAGGATGCTCGCATATGCCAGATATGTGCCAATCGTGATGGTTCCATCCATGACCAAGACCGCCGCCACGAAGAAACCCACCAGCATTTGCGCACCCGTCAATAAATCGGTGGCGGGCCAGAATACGGCGTGATGCAGCATAAAGAAGCGACCGCGTTTGAACTTCTCGCTGTTTTCTGTCTCGAATTTGGCGCGTTCATAATCCTGCCGTGCGAACGCTTTGACAACGCGCACACCTGTCAGGCTTTCTTGCAGCCGCGATGACAGTTTGGATTCCTGATCTTGCATCGATTGGTACGCTTTTTCGACACGGCGGAAAAACAACAGCGATGCGACCGTCACAATCGGCACAATGACCACCGAGATCAAGGCGAGCTGCCAATGCAGCGCCAGCAAGGCGATGAGATTGACGGTGAAAATCGTGATGATACGCACAAAACCGAGTGCTTCTTCCGCCAGGAAACGACGGACGGTTTCGACATCGGATGTAGAACGCTGAATCAAATCGCCGGTCTTGGTTACGTCATGGTAGGTGAACGTCAGGCGTTGAATATGGTCGTACAGGTAATTACGGATGCGCTGTGCCACGCCTTCGCCTGTTTGCGCTGCCAGCAAGCTGCTTACGAATGTGAAGGTGCCCTGACCCACTGCGAGGGCGATAAATCCGAGCGCAACCAGCAGCAGAACGGATAGCAGATTATCGACTCGTGCAATGAGCACGTCATCGATGAGATATTGCAGGAGCAGAGATCGCCCGGTTTGGAGGATCGCTGCGCCACCCAGCAGTACCGAGGCGCTGATGTAGCGCGTACGGTATCCTCGTATGAACTGCCACATGCTGTTAAGGCGGTTGGTACTGGACGCCAAAATACCATGTAGGTCGAGCATACGACTGCTCTGTGTTGTTTCTGATGTGATATGTGCTTGCAACGTGTGAAACTCCAAGTTATTGAGGGGTCACTATGGTTCATTATGAGACATTGGCAACGCTTGTCAAGTCTATATGTCTTAATGGACTCATTCTATGAATGAGATCGGGTCAGAATGCGAAAAGGTTCAAATGCCAAAAACGCCCGGAGTTTGGCTTACGCATCCGGGCGCTGGTGACGTTTGGTCAAAGCTTCAAACGCAGCGTTGATGTCCGCCATTTTCGAGGTGTACTTGTCTTTTTCCGTCGGGTGCATATCTGGATGAAACTCACGCGCTTTGCGTCGATAGGCTGCTTTGATCTCGTCGAAGGACGCCGTCTGTGTAACCCCTAAAATCATGTAGGGATTATTTTGCGGTACGGTGCGAAACACGCGACCTTGTTCGGATTGCTGTTTGGCGTTATTCGTGTCTTCCCACGTTTGGCGGCTGCGCCGCGATGAGCGCCAAAAATCGGCATCTTCACCAACAGTGCCGTAATTGCGCTCAAAATCTTCCCATGATTCCCACGCATTAGTGTTTTCTTCGGCGGGTTCAGCCTGCTGTTTGCGACTGGAATACGACCACTGCCGCCACGAATATTTATACTGCTGTTCGTTGTAGGGTTCTTGCTTTTTCCAGAACGTGCCTTCGCCAAAGTCAGCAATGGCGTAATAACCCGTCAAATATTTCGACGCCGAATACGTGATTTCGCCGCGCAGTTTGTCGACATCGATTTCGGGTCCATAAGCGACGCTGCGTGGCGTCTTTCCCCACTTCCAATCCATGTGGATCGGACGAATATTCACTTTACGCCCATCACACCAATACCCGTAAATACGCCCGTTGCACAGGGCGTGTAGGGCTGCCATCCACGGCGGCGGTTCCAGTTCGCTTTGATCGGCGGGCATCATGCGCCCGTCAATGACAAACAGCGTATACCATTTCTTGCGTGTATTTTGCTCTAACTGTTCACGGATTTCGGGCAGCCGAATCGCACGATTGATCACGTAAATCGCCAACACTTTGCCGTCATTCAAATCGATACGCAAATCCGCCTGAGTCGTATCGATGCGACAGCCTTTGACGCGTGCCGAATGGGCGCATTCGGTCATCATGTAATCTATGACAAACTGTTTCATGCGAAGGGGTGGGTCTCTCCTGTCGATAGTTTCATTGTAGTCGTGATACACTCAGCGTTCAACAGGACGCAACACAACGTTAACGTGCGTGCGTCCTTTATAGATGTCTTTCAAATTGTAAAAGGTGAATAGTGCTGGCGAAACTACCGTTGAAACGATGTATTTGGTTGTTCGTTTGTGTGTTGATAGGCGTCATTACGCCAACCCTACATGCGCAGGACTCCTTAGACGACGCGGTCGCTGCTGCGCTTACGTCGTTTAACGCGCGTATAGGCAACGTGATTCGCTATCGTGAAATTGCGCGAGTCGCTGACGCAAATGGTGCGGTAATCTATGTTGAAGTCTACGACGCGATGACCGACTTCGTGTATCCGGGCGTTATTGATTGGCTATATGCGAATCGCCAAACCGATGGATGGCGCGTAAGCGCACCTGGTGACGCGACATATCAAACCGCGTTTCGGGCGCTGTCACAAGTCATTGTCGATCAAATGGATGATACCCCATATCGCACCCCTGCAAATCCTGAACTTGCGCCACCCGAAACGCTTACCGATTATCGACTGCCGTTCCCGGTGGGTCAGGCGGGGATCGTAACGCGTGGCTACGCCGATCATGGCACGGGTAAAATCGATATTGATATAACCGAACGTGAGATCGCCGCCGTCAAAGATGGCGAAATCGTGTTTGCCAGCGACGGCTTCGATTTGACCACCTATCAATCGGGCGCGTGGTGGTATTGGAACAATGTCATCATTCGGCATAGCGAATACGAATATTCGCTGTATGGTCATATCGCGTTTGATAGTATTCCTGCGTGGATCAAAGACGCGTGTGACTCGTGGGCGACGCTCGAATGCGCGGTGACTATTCAGGCGGGCGACGTGATTGCACTGGAAGGCAGCACCGGATATTCGACCAATCCACATTTACATCTTGAGTTCGGACAGGGGATGGGTGTTGTCCCGTATTTAGATCTGTTGGACGCTGATCGAGATGGTTTCCGCGATGAACTGGTTTATGCAGGCTATGTATACGCCGAACAAAATGTCGGGTTTATCGGTTTCAGCGCGGAACAGGTGATGGGGTGGGAATACCTGACTCGCTTAACCGCGGTCGACCCTATAAACCCATGAGCGCCGCATCAAACGGCGGCGCTCGTTATCAGTGAGGTGTTTAGCCTAACCAGCCGTTGGTGGGCAGGCGGGTAAAACACGGTATAGATCGCGCTCGACACAGGTGAGTTCACGAATGAAGCGGTTATCGCGCGCCCAACCGCTCAGTTCGTCAAGCGAGAAGAGTCTCCATAAACTAGTCACGCCCAGTTCTTGTCCGATCACCATATCCGTTCCATCGGTGCTAATCGCGATACGGTATACGGCTGAGTCGAGATCACTGAAACGCTGCAATTCCTGACCACTCTGCAAGTTCCACAAAATCACGCTTTGATCGACCGAACCGGATACTGCGCGCTGCATATCGGGCAAGATATGTACCGACCATACGGCGTCGCTGTGACCGAGCAAACGACGAATTTCACTGCCGTCAGACATATCCCACAAAATAATGCTGCCATCGCGTGAACCCGATAAAGCCGTGCTGCCATCAGCGCTGAATTCGACGCTGAACACTGAACTGGAGTGCCCGACAAGTTGGTAGACAGGCGTGCTCGTCGCTAAATCCCACACGAATACGACACCATCGCGCGCACCCGAAATGGCGCGTGTGCCATCCGGGCTGATATCGGCAGTAAAGACAGAGCCGTCATGTCCGGTCAGGCGGGTGACGACTTCACCCGTTTCAATGTTGAAATAGGCGAGTGTGCCGTCGGCAGAACCAGACAGCGCAAAGCGACCATCGTTGGATGTGGTGAGCGCGACAACATTTTCCTGGTGCGGCTGATGCGTTGCCAGAACCGTGGTTGCGTCGCGCACGATGACGCGACCATCACTCAAGCCGATCAAGTAACGACTATTGTCGGGGGTCATGGTAAAGGCGCGGATTGTGCCTTCAGTGATGTCGATCTGCTCGAGCTGGCTGCCCGTCGCTGTATCCCACACACGAATCGAGTTATCGCCGGCAGCAGTGTATAAGCGCAATCCATCAGCGCTAAATATTTCGTCTAAAATTCTCAGTGTGTGACCGACCAGCGTAGTCTGTAAACGACTGTCTCGTAAATTCCACACGCGAATTCGTGCGTCTTTTGCGCCAGTGATCAGAAAGGCACCATCGCGCGATGCTGTGATGCTTTGTAACGCGTCGGTATGACCATTAAGCTGCCTGCGTTCGTTTCCATTGGGAATATCCCACCAATGCAGCACACCATCGATGGTGCCAGAAATGACTTCTGTGCTGCCGTTGATAAAGCTAACCGCATTGACCGCGCCGCCGCGTCCTTGCAGCCGCCGCACGATTTGCCCCGTGGCTACGTCCCATACGATCACGGACGTATCGGTTGAACCCGATACTGCTGTCAACCCGTCAGGGCTGAAATCAACGCTCAATGCTGATGTTGCGTGTCCGAGCAGTTCGCGGATGACCGTACCCGTTTCGACATCCCACAAAATCAGCTTGCCATCTTCTGCACCAGAAAGCAGTTGGCGATTATCAGGACTAAAGGCGACCGTCAAGACCGATAACTCATGCCCGACAAAATCGCGCAGCCGTTCCCCAGTGGTTGCATTCCATAAAATGATCATTTCATCGCTGGAAGCCGTCGCGACATAGCGTCCATCAGCGCTGAACGCCACGCTGCGGATTGGGTCCGTATGCCCGGTCAGCCGAAAAACTTCTGCGCCGGTCGCCACATCCCAAATAATCGCTGCGTAATCTGCCGCGCCAGAAACGGCGCGCGTGCCATCAAAGTTGAATGCGACGCTCTGCACATCGCCGCGATGACCGGTGAAGCGGCGGATTTCCTGCCCTGTTTCTCGATCCCACAAGCGGACTGTGGCATCGGTCGAACCCGCCAGGATTGTACGCCCATCCGGGCTAACATCGACGCCTGTCACCCATGCGCTGTAATCACCGATTACGCGGTATGTGCCTGGAGAGAATAAGACATCCGACAGCGTTCGCTGTGATTGTACGGATGGATTTGGGACGCTGACTGCTTGCAGCGCAAGCGCTACAGCCAGATCGCCGTTGTATTCTTGCAATGCCTGACGTGCGCTGGCTTCGAGCGCGAGACTTTGTGAAAGTGCGGCGTTCGAATCGCTGGTGGCGCGTGCAAGTTGTGCGCTGTCACGTTCGGTCTGCGCGAGTTGGCTTTGCGATAGTGCGAACAGCGATAACGTGACGGCGATGAAAGCAGCAAAGCCAAGCACCGCGACCAGTGTGCGTAGGCGCGTGCGCGCACGGCGTTCTAAGGTCTTTTCACGATTGGCGCGTTCTTGTTCTTCAGTATTCCGAAAACGCCGTTCGATGATGCCTGCTTCGAGATAGTCGCGCTCCGTTTTGGTCAGCGCGATTTCTGTCGTCTGCGCCCATTTCTCAAACTGCTCCAAACGCGCACCGCGAAGCAAGAAGCTGGCTTCGCGGTTCGAGTTCATCCATTCTTCGCTGAGCGCCGTCAATGTGCGTTCCATACGGACATCGCCACGACTGGCGTCAAGCCAATCGCGAAGCTGAGTCCATTCGCGGATGATGGCTTCGTGCGTCACTTCGATAGTCGGACTGCGCGTGATGGGGTCACGGTCGAAAGCGAGTAATCGGGATTTGCCGAGTGAATCGATGACTGTGTTCATAATACGGGCATCGTTCGAAAGTGAAGTCATTTCGGTGAGCAGCGCACGACGGCGGGTATCTTCCGTACCTTCACCAAGTGTAATTAAACGCAAGAATAACTGACGAGCAGCTTCTTGCTGTCCCTTATCGAAGCTGGAATAAATTTCGTCCGCGCGCTTGGCGAGTGCGCCGCGCACACCACCGATCGCGCGATAGCCGTCCAGCGTCATAAGGTCGCCTTCGCGACGTTCGAATAACTCGCTTAACAGATATTGCAGTAATGGGAGCGCGCCTGGCTGACGATTGACTTCGGAGACAATCGCCATCACTAATCCATCTTCAAGAAAAACACTGGCTTGTTGGGCAGGACCCGTAATCGCCCGTTCGAGTTCATCCGCCGTTAGCGGTACGACGACCTCGGTGCGCTTACGCATCAGCTCGCTCATATTTGGATATAACAGGGGGCGGTCATAAAAATCGGCGCGCAGCGTGATGACGACGCGGATACGGCTGCCAGGTTCGGTCACAGCGGTATGAATCGCGGTGAGGAAGCGCGCTGCTTCGCTTTCGTTATCGACGAGCGTGAAGACTTCTTCGAACTGATCGATGAACAGAAAAAGTTCTGTCGCTGTGTCTTCGGGTAAAATACCGTTTACGCTCTCGTACAGACCTCGTGGGTTGCCTTCGAGACGTTCAAGCAAATCGGGTGGCGGATTTGCTGCTACGCTAAATAACGCCGCCTGTAATTCTTTGAAAGGATGAGCACCGGGCACCATTTCAACGTAAAACCAGCGATCTGACCCGATGATCGCGCCATGTCGCAAAACAGGCATCAATCCCGCTTTGACCACGCTCGATTTACCACTACCGCTCGGTCCGACGACAGCAAGAAAGCGCGACAATTCGCGCGTCCGTGTGAAATCATTGACCAACTGTTGCACAAGTGCTTCGCGTCCAAAAAAGTTGGAGGCATCGGTTTCCTGGAAAGCGCGCAATCCTTTATAGGGATTTGGCAGCACATCATCAAGCATGGCTGCGGATTGCGTACGACGACGTACATCGCCGCGTGGAATACTGATTAAGCTGCGGTCATTGTTGATTGCGTCGCGAAAGGCACGCGCCATCGTCAGTACGTCAGAAAAACGGTCTTCTGGCTTGAGTGCGGTTGCGGTGGCAATCACATCTTCGATCGAAGATGGCAGGTCTGGGCGCACGGTACGAATCGGCGGCGTTGGTTCTTTGATGCGTTCACTGGTCAACTCTGTGAGCGACAACGTTGCCATATCGGGGAATGGATGCACGCCCGCCAGCATTTCAAACATGACCACGCCCAGGCTGTAAATATCTGCTTGTGGTGTAGTCACTTGTCCGGCAACCTGTTCGGGTGCGGCATAAGCGGGTGACCCAAATGCGGCGAACTCGTCTACAGTATCCTGCGCGTTACTCAAAATTTTGGCGATGCCAAAATCTGCAAGATAAGCGTTACCGTCTTCGTCCAACAAAATATTCTCTGGTTTGATATCGCGATGCACAACACCGAGACGGTGTGCCAGTGTTAGTGCTGCCGAAACTTGCGTGAGCAATTGCCCGGCTTCCGATACCCCCCACGGCGTATCCTGCATTTTCTGGCGTAAGTGACCGCCGCGCAGCCAGCGCATGACCAGATACGCGCCATCGGGTTCGCGCCAATAATCGTATAGCGGGACGATGTGCGGATGTTCCAACCCGGCAATCAACTGTGCTTCGCTTTCAAAACGGCGAATGAAGTTAGGATGATTGGCGAACACGGGCCAAATGATTTTGATAGCGACATCGCGTTCGACGACGCTTTGATGCGCGAGATAGACCGCGCCGAAGCCACCCGCGCCAATTAAATCGCCCAGAACATAACTCTTGAGAACCTTACCGCTTAAATTATCCATGAGTCACCTTTACAGGTTGTCGGTTGTTATGCGGTCGATGCGTGCGGGAACCTAGACTTCAAACCGCAACATCGCCATTGGTCTTCGGCGGTGGATTGACCATTTCTTGTGTCTGCGTTTGGTCAGGGCTTGGCTCGGTTTTGGGCTTGAGCGCATCAGTCAGCCACAGCAATGACCGATCACGATTGAAGAACGTTTTGTAGGTGATAGACGGGTGCTTCATCTTAATACGATCCATGACTACCTGGCTGACCTGACCTGAAACCGACAGGTTGAAGCCGATAGCGACGCGCGCCCGAAATTGTGGAAATTTGTTGAACATTTCTTCGCCAAGATCGCGCCCAAGTGCGGTGATGCCGATGTTCATAAGGTCGAACCCAACCAACGTCGCGTATTGCAACGAAATGCCTGTGCCGGATACATCGTGGAGCGCCAGATAGGGCTGGTCTTTGTCCCATTCTGATATGACTTGTAGAACCAGCTTTTCCCAGTTGGAAACGACGGTTTGCGAAACAGCCGTCAACCGATACGAGACAATCTTTTTGTTGGAGAACCATTCCGTGACGATGCCCGGATATTTTTCCTCGACAATATCTGGAGTCGGCGCGGGTGTGACAGGAAGATTACTGCTCAAAGGAGACCTCCGGGCGCACGAATATGCGGAATTTTTCAGCAATCTCAATTCTAGAAATGCATAAGGTCAAGTTCAACGGTTGGAGGTTAACGCTTTGTAAAGTGAGCGTTAATGATCGCGGGATTTGCCTGAAAAGTGTTGAGAAACACTTAAGTTCGTGTCTTCCACCGTGTGATTAATCGACTCAAAGAACGTGCGCGAACTTCATCTGCCGCGTCTGGTGGCTGGGGACGATAGGCTGAAGTATCCGTCAACGCCGCGAGTTCTGCTAGTCCCGGATACTGAGAAACGTAAAGTTCAGCATGTTCTTGCACCGTTTGCGACGATGCACGTGGCGCACGCATCATGCGTAAGGCGCGTTTATAGCTGCGAAAAACAGCACGACGGGTCGGGTCGTTCAGCGCATAGGGCAGTCGGGGGCGCGCTGCTGCGTGTTTGAGCAACAGGCGCGCGACAACAATTACGGCGATCAAGACACCCGCCGCGACTATGAACGGCACGATCGCGCCGATGAAACCGATGCCGAGGTTGACTATCTGGGCGATGGGCAGGTTTGGTAATTGAACATCACCAAAAAGATCGGATAACGCCCAGCGTGCAATATCGCCGGTTTGCGGGCTGCCTGTCCAACCTGGAGTTGGGTCGAACGCGACCCAACCCTGCCTTGGGAAATAGACTTCTACCCACGCATGAGCGTCGTTCGCTCGTACTTCATAAAAATTAGTGATCGGGTTGTAATCGCCACTGCCATAACCGACGACAAATCGCGCCGGAATATCGACCGATCGGAGCAATACGATCATCGCGCTTACGAAATGTTCGCACACGCCACGCTGATCGACAAACAAGAATTGATCGACCGCATCAGTGTTCGGTTCTTGTGGCGGCGGAAAGTAATCATATGGGTAGGTAGTGAGTACATAATCGCGTACAGCGATGACGCGGTCATAAACAGTTGTGCTTGCCATGGTAATTTGAGCGGCTAGCTCATGCGTGCGCGCGCTTGTCGTCAATGGCAATTGTAAATACGCTTCAATACCGGGTTCTTGTTTGATACTCGAAAAATCGACCGCGCGCAGCGTCTCCGGATCGTGCTGCTGTACTTCGGAGACAACCGAATATACCGTTCCAGCGCGCATGGCTTCGCCAACGCGCAAACCGTCCGTGTTATCCTGCGCTATTTCTTCGGCTGGGAAAAATACCTCGGTTGGAGCGCCTCCCGTCCACAATACATTTGGCATGTCTTGCGCGATATAAAACGAATGCACGAACGTTTCGTTTTGTGGGCGGCTGTTCAAAATAAATCGTCCGCGCGCACGGCTGCTGCGTGTGCGAAAACTGTTGTCGCTTTGACTCCAGCGCAAGCCGTCGAACGTATCGAAGGCGTAGCCACGCCAATAACTCCAGGCTGGGCTAGAGACATACATCAGGAGCGTGTCACTCAAACCACCGCGATAACTCAGATCGAGCGCATCGCCGAAGCCATAGTAGTATTCGCTTTCAGTTTGTGCCGTAACGCCTTCCAATTGAATGAGCTGAAATGCCGGATTAATAATCTGCGCTGAAGGTTGCGCGCGGATCGGTATCTGGATCGACAGCGGCATGAACAACGGTCGCCCGACAAAACGCGGCGTTAGTGCGAAAATTGCGCCCGCGCAAGCCAGCCCTAACAATGTAATCTGAACAATTCGCGCACGTAACGCGCCGGAAAATCGTATCGTACGCGATGTTTTTGGCATCGCACGCAGCACGACTGCACTTCGCTTGATTCCGTCTTCGGTATCTGCGACCCACATAAATGCCAGCCATAAACCAAGAAAGAGTAATAAAAACAACCCAAACGTGACATCCCGACTTAGCGTGGCGGCGACATATAAATTGATCAAGCCCATGCCGAATGCCGAAAACAAGTTGAGTCGGTTGTACAGTTCAAATGTGACAATTGCGGTCGCAATGACTGCGAACTGTGCTTGCGGATAGGGTACACCCGCAAAAATCCCGAAGAGCAAGTAGCCGAATGCCAGATGCAGTGCGATGAATGCGCCCAGGCGCACCGCGCGAATGCGCTGATCGCGCGTGTGATAGCGATACGCGTAATATGACCCGACTGCCAGCACGCCGACGCCGATCAGCGCTAGCCACCATAAGCGTGTGACATAAGCGACGGCGGTAAAGCTGATCGCTTGTGCGCTGAACGTGATCACACGTAACTGAAGCGAACGTTCTGGCGTGCGCTCAGTGGGCGTTTTGGTTCGTTTAAACAGGTTCATAAGCCGCCATGTTTGAAGGAATTGATGTGATGAAGGAGTCGGCGTAATCATGTGATTGGCGCACGATCAAGCAGTCGATAGACGCAGTACGCAAACGTTCGTGAAGATCTGCTGCACGTGAGTCGCCAATACCGAACGAGGCATTGTCGAGCAAAATCACGGTCAGCGATGCGCCGCGTGCATGGGCAGCCGCTAAGGGAATGAAATGATCGATGTTTGGTTGCGGGATGACGGCGACGATCAATGTCCCATGACCTGCGTGCAGAAGCTCGTCAAACGGCGTTGACGCGGGCTGTACGCGTGCCATGACCTGCAAAAACGCATCCCACGTCAGGGTAGTTGGCGATGTTGGCACGTGTGGATCGCCCTGTGACAACGTAAATGGGATGTGGCGGCGGTTCGCATAGTCAACCACGCTGACGGCACATTTGACCGCCCATTCAAACGGGTTGTGTTTAGATGACGTGTCGCCATCAAAACGGGTATCCAAAATCAGCATTAGTGTCGGCTGTTGTTCGTCGGCAAACTCTTTACTCATCAATTGCCCGGTACGAGCAGTACTGCGCCAATGTACGTGCCGCGGCAAATCGCCCGAACGAAACGGACGTACACCGATGACTTCGCCGCCGTAACCCGCGCGATTGGTGGTACGCTGCGCTGCAAGTTTACGATCCAGCAAAGGAAAGCGCGTGATAGGGCGAACTTCAGGATAAATTAAGATGTCGGTCGCAATATTCAGTGATCCACGACGACGAAAAAATCCGAATGGAAAACCTGATCGCATTGTCAGCAGGGGAAAATGATAGATGCCGCGCCGGTCTGCTATCACCGAATATGCAAAGACGAGTGGTGTTTGCGTGGAGATCACTGGGGCAAACAGCTTATTTTCACGCTGATCTGGTGCTGCAAGCGGACATATTTCGGTCAATGCGACCTGATACGCGGAAAACCCAGACCGACGTTTGAGCCGCAGTTCGAGATCAAGCGTATCGCCTTCATAACATTCATCGCTGTCAAAAGCGCGTTCGCCTTGAATACCACGCAGCGCGCTTCGACTGAGCATCCAACCAACGACGACCAAACCGCCGATCAACGCGGACATGACGTATAACCAGCCGACTTGAGTCTGATTGCCGAAAACGTACAGAATAAGAGCGGTGATGATAAATGCGACCGCGCGCCCGGTAACCATGCTAAAACGCCGGAATCGCAGTGGTGCTCAATATCACACTGACGACCTCACGCGCAGTTTCGATGCGCCGGTCGCGTGCCAATACGCGATGCGCCATCACGGCAGGGGCAGCCCGTTTGACATCGTCCGGCGTTACAAACGTGCGTCCGGCGATCAATGCCAGCGCTTGCGCTATCCGCTGAAGCGCCACGCCACCGCGCGGACTGACACCCAGCATGAGTTCTGGGTGCGCTCGTGTGGCATGATTGAGCCGTACAATATATTCCTTGAGCGGACGCGCTACATCTATCGCTTGTGTAGCGTTTTGTAAGCGGATTACGTCTTCGAGTTCAATAATCGCCTGCAATTGATCCAGCGGATTCGCGTGTTCTTCGCGTTCAAGGATTGTAACTTCGTCGTTGAACGCCGGATAGCCAAGATTGAGTGTGATCAAGAAACGATCCAACTGCGCTTCAGGCAGCGGAAACGTCCCCGCCATTTCGACAGGATTTTGCGTGGCGAGGATAAAAAATGGCTGCGGCAGCGGATAGGTAAAGCCGTCGCTCGTTACCTGACCTTCTGCCATGCTTTCAAGCAAGCTCGATTGTGTGCGTGGTGAAGCGCGGTTGATTTCATCGACTAAAACGACGTTGGCGAAAATTGCGCCTTTGATGAACTCGAAACGCCCTTCGCGCTGATTATAGATTGCGCTGCCCGTAATGTCTCCTGGCAGCAGGTCAGGCGTACACTGAATCCGTTTGAACGACGCGCGCAGTGATTGTGCGATTGCCCGCGCGGTAATGGTCTTGCCGATGCCTGGCACATCCTCTAGCAGTACATGACCTTTCGCCAGCAGTGCAGCGACGATCAGCTCAAGTTTGTCATGGTCGAGGATGATGGCGCTGCGCACATTTTCGGTTAATCGTGTGAGGACGGCGCGGTCGGCGTTTTCGGGCTGTTTACCATTCTGTCGCGTCAACTGCATTCGGCACTTCCTTCAATTCAAACAAGTCAAAAAACGTACGATAGGGTAGGTGTGAACTATGTTCATGATACAACGGGCTTTTCTGCGCCGAACATGAGGCTGCGTGTAATATAGACAGTTGTCATAGGGCGCGTGAGCGTTAGCGTTGTTAGGAAAATGGTTTTCGGCAAAATTTAACCATGCGTGGCTAGACTTTTTTGAACATCATCGATTTTATCAACCATGTGCCGAAAGCATAAATCATACTGCGTAGCATATTGCGATTTATAGGGGGGTGGTGGTCATTCATGATGCCACGATTGACCGTACGACCAACGGTAGTGGGTCAGTGCGCGATTTTATTGGGACGGCAGTAGACAACGTCGCTGATTAGTAACGCCTTAAGCACGCTGTCCTATTGATCACATCAATTGGACATACGTGGTTATACTGTGAGTTGTTATGCTGTTTTTAATCAACAATGCTCACAGTTAACGAAAGGCAAATGTAGATGGTCGCGCGAACTGCGCCGCATCAGGCGGCATCGCCACAACCATCATCGGCTGCTCATGACTCGACGGCTTCTCCGCGCGCGGATATGCGCTGGTTATGGGGGTTCGTCCTGGGTCATCAGGGTGCGGCAATTGGCTCGATCGTCACAGGGATGTTCGGCGGCATCGCCGCTGCACTTGAACCCTACTATATAGGCTTGGTTATCGATCACGTACAAGCCGGCGCCGAAACCGGACAGATCGTCCAGGATATTGCACTCTTACTGGGTATGGGTGCGATTTCGGTGATCGCGTTTTTCGGTCAACGTCATTACAGCGGCATCATCGCCTATTCGGTGGTGTTTGATGTACGACGTCACTTATTCGATCAACTGCTTGCGTTCGATAATGCGTTCTATCAACGATTTGCGACGGGCGATCTGCTTTCACGTATGAACGCCGATCTCGACATGATCTGGCGATTATTTGCGATCAGCTTCAATCGGCTCGGAAGCGCTGTTTTTACGATCATCACGGCATTTATTCTGCTTGGAAGAGTCAGTTTGCCGCTCACGCTCGTCGTATTTGTAGTGCTGTTGGTCTCGACGAGTTTTCAGCTACGGGCGGGAAAGAAAATTACGCCATTGTTTGAGCGCGTACAGAATCAAGCCGGTGCGCTTTCGACTAGCGTGCAAGACGCGATTAGCGGCATCCAAACAATCAAAACATTCGGACGAGAAAACGGCGTGGCAGAAAAATTTCACGCTGAAAACCGAGAATATCGGCGCACATGGTTGTTCTTTAAGCGGCGTAACGAACCTGTTGGGATGCTGCCCAACATGATCAGCCAACTCACGACCGGCGTCGTCGTGTTATTCGGTGGCATTCTTGCCGTGCAGAATACGCTCACGCTCGGCAACTTCGCGCAGTTCCTGATTTATCTCGGCTTATTGAGCGGCGTACTGCTCAATCTCGGCGTGATGTATCAACGCTTGCAGCAAACGCGCGGTGCGCTGGCGCGCTTGACGCCGCTTCTACAAAACGCGATCGTCAGCGATGAACCAGACGCGCAGCCGCTTGATAATGCGCACGGCGAAATCACGTTTGAGCATGTCCGCGTCGAAATGGATGGGGTTACGCTGCTGCATGACATCGATTTGCGTATTCCGGCAGGGCAAGTCGTGGCATTTGTAGGACCCACCGGCTGCGGTAAAACGCTCTTGATCAACTTATTGGCGCGTGTACTCGACCCTGTTGAAGGACGTGTATTGATTGACGGACACGATGTGCGCTCAGTCAAGTTGAACGACTTGCGCAAGAGTATCGCGTACGTTCCGCAATCGACATTTTTGTTCAGCCGCACGTTAGAAGCCAACGTGCGCATGGGGAAGCCAGATATTTCGGAAGGCGAACTCGCCCGCGCGATTGCGATCTCGCGCATCAACAACGATTTGACCCAGCTTCCGCACGGTGTCGATACGATTGTTGGTGAAAAAGGCGTCATGTTAAGCGGTGGGCAAAAACAGCGCGTCGCTATCGCGCGCGCGTTGGTACGCGAACCCGCGATTTTAGTCTTAGACGATGCACTTTCCAGCGTCGATATGCACACGTCGGCGGATATTCTGGCGGGCTTGCGCTCGGTATTAAAGACGCGCACCAGTTTGATCATCGCCCATCGTATTGCCAGTGTTAAAGATGCCGACCTGATTGTTGTAATGAACGAAGGGCGCATTGTCGAACAAGGGACGCATGAAGCACTGATCGCGCGCGCTGGTTTTTATGCGCGCATGGTCGAACGTGAATTGAATGAGGATGCGGAACATGTCAAAAACGCAGTCTAATGCACTGCCACAGATTGCCGATGGCGGCGAAAAAGTCAGCGATCGTTATCTGGTTGGGATGCTGGGACGGTTTCTTGCGCCGTATTGGTTTCAATTGGTGGTCGTGTTCGCGCTCCTGCTAAGCGTATCTGGCTTAACGCTGCTGCTTCCATACTTGATTCAGCGCGCGGTTGACGGACCCATCACGAGCGGCGATCTGGACGGTTTAATCCCATACGGTGTCGTCTATTTCGGCATAATCGTATTGATCTTTATCGTGCGTTTTGGACATACCTACTTATTGCAAACGGTAGGGCAAAGTGCGCTTGTCGATCTGCGTCAAACCTTGTTTGAGCATATCCTCAAGCAAGATATGCGTTTCTTCAACACGACTCCGGTTGGTCAAATCGTCTCGCGAATGTCCAACGATATCGAAGCACTGACCGAACTGGTTTCGACCAGTATCGTCGTATTGATCAGCAATATGCTGACGCTGGTCGGAATCATCGTCGTCATGCTGGCATTGAACTGGCGTTTAGGCGTGTTGGGCTTGGCGGTTATGCCGATCATGATTGCGGCGACGGTGTTTTTCCGCAAGCAAATCCGCAATACGTCGAATAAATATCATCGCATCGTCGCAGATTATCTTGCGTTCATCAACGAGCAGTTCAGCGGTATGTTGATCGTTCAGCTTTTTAATCGCCAGCCTGTCAGCCGTGACGAATTCGATGATATTAACCATCAACTGCGCGACGTGCATACTGAACTGCGCGATTCGTATACACACTACGCTTCGATTTTGCAGATTATGACGAGTGTTGGTCTTGCGGTTGTATTGTACGGCGGCGGTCAGGGTGTATTGGCGGGTTGGGCAACGCTCGGTATGTTGATCGCGTTCATCGAGTATACGCGCCGCAGCTTTGAACCGATTTTGATGCTTTCAGAACAGTTTGCACAGTTGCAAACGGCGCTGTCGGCGGGCGAACGCATCGCGCGGATGCTGCACGTTCAGCCAGAAATTCAAGATGCCGTGAATCCGGTCACGCTGGATGATAAGCCGCATGATTTTGCTTTCGATCAGGTCACATTCGGATATGATGCCGATCGTGATGTGCTGCACGATGTCAGTTTACATGTCCCGGCGGGTCAGCGCGTGGCGATCGTAGGCGCGACTGGCGCGGGTAAAACCTCCTTAGCAGGGTTGTTGGCACGCTTTTATGATGTCAATGAAGGGCGCGTGCTCATCGATGGCGTTGACGTGCGCGACTTGCGCCTTCATGACCTGCGTCACGCCGTCACGGTCGTACCGCAAAACCCTTATTGCTTCGATGGAACGATTGCCGATAATCTGCGCCTGTTTGATCCCTCAATTACCGATGCACAAATGATTGCAGCGGCGCGTACTGCGTCTGCGGCACCTTTTATCGAACGGCTGCCGGGCGCATATGAATATCGGCTTTTGCCTGGCGGCGCGAACTTGTCGCAAGGTCAGCGTCAACTGCTGGCATTAGCGCGTGCACTTGTTCACAGCCCGAACAGCATTTTGGTGTTGGACGAAGCAACGAGCAATATCGACACCGAAACTGAGGCGCTGATCCAGCAGGGGTTAGCACAAATGCTGCGTAACCGTACCAGCTTGATCATCGCGCACAGGCTGAGCACTATCCGTGAGGCAGACCGTATTTTGGTAATGTCGCGTGGAAAAGTGGTTGAAGAAGGGAAGCACGATCAACTTATGCGCCGCGATGGTTTATATGCGCGGCTGTATCAGCGTCAATTTGCCGATATGACGGTAGAAGACGACAGCAAAGAAAATAACTATCTTGCAACCGCGATGGATTGAAATCCCAGCCAAACAATCTGTTTTCGTCGGCGTGTGCACGCGTTATACTCGTTTCACAATCAGATTATACTGTCAAGGATAACGTTGTGGCTGTATCTTTGTGTACACATCAAGATCAAATTCAAACGGTAACGCCGAGCGCCGCCGGATGTGAAGAATGTCTAAAGACGGGCGATCATTGGGTACACTTACGTATTTGTACGGCATGTGGTCATGTTGGCTGCTGCAATTCGTCCAAGGGTAAACATGCTGCGGCGCATTTCCATGCTGCTGGACATCCCATCATCAAGTCGTTTGAAAAAGGCGAGGATTGGATGTGGTGCTTTGTCGATGAAACCTATTTGCAGGTCGATGCTTAACGTAGAGCGCTTGAGGAATTTATGACGATGGCAAAACCTGTCATCTTGACGGTCGATGATGAGCCAGAAGTGCTGCGTGCAGTCGAGCGTGATTTGCGGCGGGAATATAACAGTCGCTATCGGGTCATGCGGGCGGAATCGGGCGCACAAGCGTTAGAAACATTGAAAGAATTGAAGTTGCGGAACGAATTTGTCGCGTTGTTTGTGGCTGACCAACGGATGCCAGAAATGTCAGGCGTCGAATTCTTAGAAGAAGCGATTCAACTCTTTCCAACTGCCAAGCGAGTACTTCTCACCGCATATTCTGATACGGACGCAGCGATTCGCGCGATCAACAGTGTCAAAATAGACCATTACTTGATCAAACCGTGGAGTCCGCCAGAAGAACGGTTGTATCCGATACTCGATGATTTACTTTACGATTGGGAGGCAGATTTTCAGCCGCCGTTTGAAGGTATTCGAATTGTAGGTCATCGTTGGTCGGCAAAAACGCATCAGCTTAAGGATTTTCTCGCGCGTAATCGTGTGCCATATCAATGGCTGGATATTGAATCGAGTGCCGAGGCGAATACACTTGTAAAATCTGCGACGACTGATGTGCGGCTGCCGTTTGTGGTTTTTGAAGATGGCGCTTATCTGCTCGAACCTTCTAATATTGAAGTCGCTCAGCATATTGGGCTTCATACCGAAGCCGAGTCCCCATTTTACGATTTAACGATTATCGGCGGGGGTCCTGCTGGCTTAGCGGCGGCGGTTTACGGTGCGTCCGAAGGCTTGACAACGCTGCTGCTCGAACGCGAAGCGCCGGGTGGTCAAGCGGGGATGAGTTCACGGATCGAGAATTATCTGGGTTTTCCTGCTGGTTTGAGCGGTAGTGATCTGGCGCGGCGGGCGTTGGATCAAGCACGGAAGTTCGGCGCGGAAGTACTAACGCCTTCCGAAGCGATGTCGATTCGCGATGAAGGTTCATCCAAAGTCATTCAACTTTCAACCGGGCAAGAAGTGACAACGCGCACCATCTTAATCGCAACGGGCGTTGCGTATCGACGCCTTGATGTGCCAGGGATTGACGCGTTGACGAGCGCCGGTGTGTATTACGGCGCGGCGATCACAGAAGCGGTTTCTTGCCTCAATGAAAGTGTCTATATCGTCGGTGGTGCGAATTCCGCAGGTCAGGCAGCGGTTTACCTCGCGCGGTATGCGGCGCAAGTAACCATGTTGGTGCGCGGATCATCGCTGGCGGATACGATGTCGAAGTATCTTATCGACCAAATCGCTGGCACGCCCAATATTGCCGTGCGTCTACGCTCGCAGGTTACCGAAGTTTTTGGAAGCGGACAACTCGAGTCGCTCACAATTCTTGACAGCTCATCCAGGCAGAGTGAAACGGTTCCTGCGCGAGCGCTATTTATTTTCATCGGTGCAGTTCCTGGCACAGAGTGGGTAAATGGATTGCTTGAACGTGATGAGCGTGGCTTCATTTTGTCAGGCGTCGATTTGCTCCGCGAGGGGAAGCGACCACCGGGTTGGCGTCGAGATCGCAACCCGTACTATCTTGAGTCAAGTGTGCCGGGTGTTTTTGTGGCGGGGGATGTACGTCACGGTTCAATCAAGCGGGTTGCCTCTGGTGTAGGCGAAGGATCGATGGCTGTACAGTTTGTTCATCAATATTTAGCAGAAGTTTGAAATTGCCTTAACAAACCCCTTGACGGTTTGGAAAATGTTTGCTATTCTATTTCTCACGCTCAATGCAGGTTGAGCGGCAGACTTGGGAAAGTCGCGAACATTAACAACAGAACAGTGAACGAAACGTCGGAGAGCACGACGTTTTGCGCGAAACGCAAAAAGAGAAACACAAAGGGACGAAGTCTCTAAGTGAAGGGCTGCTT